>Ga0116227_10001893_pt1 | contig 47619 bp, 35 predicted proteins | sample S1TSphgellanicum_FD_89693 | JGI IMG/M metagenome (GOLD analysis project Ga0116227, IMG submission 89693) | Host-associated microbial communities from peat moss isolated from Minnesota, USA - S1T2_Fb - Sphagnum magellanicum MG | ecosystem: Host-associated > Plants > Peat moss > Unclassified... | reverse complement strand
CAGTGGCTGCATCAAGAGGTTGGCTGTTACATCAAATGGATGTAAAGAATGCCTTCTTGCATGGCGAGTTGCAAGAAGAGGTGTATTTGGACCAGCCACCTGGATATGAGGATATGAGTCACCCAAATTATGTGTGCAGGCTGATAAAGCCTTGTATGGACTGAAACGGGCACCGAGAGCATGGCATGACAAAATTGCAGAGTATCTTGTCACCATTGGCTTTCTTATGTCAGATGCAGATCATTCACTTTATGTGCGTAAAAGTGATGAGGGCATTGTGGTCATCATTATCTATGTGGATGATTTGATTGTTGGGGGTGACAATGAGAAGGAAGTTGAGCATGTAAAACGTCTCCTTAAGCAGAAGTTTGACATGAAGGATCTGGGTGAACTCAAATTCTTCCTAGGCATTGAGGTCATCAGGACGCCTGAGGGTATATGGTTGTTACAACAACAATATGCATTGGACATGCTGTCCAAACATGGTATGGTTGGTTGTAAGCCCATTTTTGTACCACTGAATCAGAATGGCAAGCTGAGTGCAGATGCAAGTGAGGTTTTAGAGGATGCCACTATGTACAAGAAGATAGTGGGCAGTCTTATCTACATGACGATCACCAGGCCGGACTTAAATTAAACAGTTGGGTTGCAGAGCCAGTTTATGCAAGTTCCTCGGAAGCCACATTTGGATGGTGTGAGGCACACACTACGCTATGTGAGTGCCACAACAGATTACGGTCTCTTTTATGAAGCTAGCACGGAGTTGCAGGTGCATGGATACATAGATGCTGATTGGGCTAGTAGCATCTCAGACAGGAGATCTACTAATGGTTTTATGTTCTCTTTTGGGAGTGTTGCTGTTACTTGGAGTAGCAAGAAGCAGCCGACAGTTGCCTTGTCGAGCACAAAGGCAGAGTATAGGGGTGCTGCGATGGCAGCATGTGAGGTAGCTTGGCTCCACAAGCTACTTGGAGATTTGGGGCTGCATGTGGACAGATAGGTTGTCATATATTGTGATAACCTTAGCAGTATTCACCTGGCTGGAAACCCAGTGTTTCATGCACATGGACGAAACACATTGAGGTTCATTATCACTTCATCAGGGAGAAGGTCTTGGCAGGTGAGATTGATCTTACTTATGTCAACATAGAGGATCAGGTTGTTGACATCTTCACCAAGGTCTTGGGAGTTGAGAAGCATCACCGATTCCGCAGCATGCTTAGAGTGATGGAGTTGGAGTTGAGCTTGAGGGGGAGTGTTGAGATGTCAAGCTCAACTAGAGCTGACATTCATGATGTGCCTTAGTGACCGTTCTACATCGACTAGCGCGCTTAGTGATCGTTCTACGTTCACATTGACTGACACACGTGCGACGAATCTTCACCACTGCTTTTTTTTTGGAGGACTTGTTGTCGTCTGGGGGCGTGGGTGTTTGCAAGAGCTCAAGCTCTCTCCCCCCCAATCTTTTCAAAAATAAACATCAGCAAAGACAAGTGGCCGAGGAATTGTCGAAAAAGCAATGGGAACGGGGAACACATGAGGCACAAAAAGACTCCTCCTAAAAAAAGACCAATCGTTCGCCAAAAACTTTCTAAAGTGAACAAAAACTTTTTGTTGATCTGAACTACCTCCTCAAATATAGCACAAACACCAACGTGACAACAAGAGAAGAAAAAACTATGCTAACTCATCCATTGGATTTTGAACAATTTATTAAAGAATAAACAAAAAACTTGCATAACTTTGTTTTGAATGACTTGAGGGATCCTATGAAACACATGAAAACATACGAAACAAGCCTCAAACAACCCCAAAATGAAACTAGATAAAACCCAAAACCAACCCAAAAAAAAAAAAGGGATAAAACCAAGGTGTAGCACAAGAAGGAAAGACACCTACAAATATAAAACAACCTAACTAACTTAGGCAATGAAACTGGCATGAAGGTGGGCACTTTTGACATGCTTCAAAAGCCTGCCTGAAATGTGAAGGCCAATGTGGATAAAAGGACATCTTGAACCATTGAAAACACAAATAAGGAGTTATACCAACAAAATAATTTAATTTAATTTAATTTTAAAATTTAAAATAAAAGAAAGCTACACCCAAAAGACTAAGAAGGAAAATCCCACCCGCTGCTCCCTCCCCGCGCCCCCAAAACTGCCCTGCCATCGCAGGAATGCGCCAGCTAAGCAAAAGCCCCAAAAAAGAAAAGGAAAAAAAAAAAGAAAAAAAAGGTAGCGGACACTTTCCTGCCGTTGCAGGAATGTGTCAACGATGGCGGGCCAGACCGTTGCAGGAGCACAACAACGAATCCACACCCCACTGCTGCCGCTACGTTCCCCCTTTGTCTCAGATAATTCATAGCCAGGCTCGATCAGAAGCTCTGCATTGCTGCAAGGAGCTGGTGTGGAGGACTATTTACTTGCAGTTGGACACCACACCAGAAGCAGCTTCAGCTTCTGGCGGGCTGGCCAGAGAAAGCAGACTTGGGTTAGTCCCTACCCCCACACAAAAATATTATTTGTGTGATGAAATGACATAGCTAAACGAATTATTATTAGTTAAGCCTAGGTACAGAAAAACCTTTGATGAATTAATTTTGAATTGCAGAAGATGTGTATTGTTAGCATGTTGGGGGTTGGGGATGGGGGCCCGGTGGCTGAAGAACCTAGCCGTCGTGAAAAAGAACAAGTTGCTAACACCTGCTTCAAAAAAAATCACGGAACAGGCTTGACACATTCTTAGCTGTAAAATGTTCTATAATATGTGATAGCTCCTCGTATGTAACCAGGTGACTTATTCCGGCAATGCCAGATATTAAAAATGGTTCGATTCCGAACCCGATCGAATATATTCAAACAAAATAAAATGGAGACAAGATATTATTCTACGGGCTTTGTTGCCTTGGCTTTGGGCCCATGTTGTCGATTGTCAATCCTTTGAAAATCATGCTAAGCATCTGTCCTGCATCGTCATGGAAATTGGAATCCCGATTTTGGGTCAAAACTCGCCCCCTCCCCCCCCCGCCCCCCTTTTCTTTCTGAACCCTTATTTCATGGGTAGAACAACTAAGGTGTTGCGTGTTCCTTTTGTTGAAAATTTCTAGTGAAATTACAACCATTGAGTCATGGGCTAATTGTAAAGCATGTGGAACAGCATGTTAAAATTATTTAATAATCTCAACTTGTTAAATTTTATTTTATTTTTAAAAATCAAGCTTTCTCAAGTTGCTAGCAATCTACACCAAATTCAAGATACCAATGGACACTTGCCACACTCCAAAGCTCGATTTCTTTTATAAAGCAAAATCCTACCCCCTCCCCTCCCCTCCCCTCCCCTCCTTAATCATCTGAATCTTCGTATATACTTTAGCCCAAATCTCATCGGATTCATACCCAACTTCAATGAGAGGAGCCAACACATTCGGTCGAACATTGAGACATCAACATTGACCTGAAGAATTTTCAACATTTGGCTCATTCCTTTTGTGGTTGATGGCCAGTCCACGTACTTGACAAAATTGGGAAAAAAAAAAAAAAAAGGCCCCCCAAAGTGGTACAAATTATTTTCCCAAAGTGTACAATCTTACCATTCTCTTTTTTTTTTGCTTTTTTTCCTAAGCTTGAGAAGTATTAGTAAAATGTGCAAAACCCTTAACCATTTTGTTGGATAAGCTTTGCAGCCCCACACAATGGTCAAGGGTGTATTCATTATCTAATAATGTAAAGGATTTTGCTTCATCTCTTCTTGAAAAATAATTATGAAGCAACTTGGGCAACTTACTTTTGAGGTTACAAGTTAGCCCATCAATGGTGTGGATTTATTAAAGTTGTCCATAAAATAAGCCTTCCTTCATGTTTTTTATCACCCTAAAACCACCTCTTTCCACTAGTGTCTTTTTTTAGAAATTTTTGTTTGTAAGACAAAGTGTTGATCATCCCTAGGAAGATTTAGCCATATCTGGCTATAAATAAAAAATAAAATAAAAATATTTTAAATCATCTTTCTATATTTTTGGCTACTCTATAAAAACCAAGTATATGAATTTGGCTTCTAGTGATTGAAAACATCCAAAATCACTTTTTTGAATTTCATTGAAACTAGTTTTCAAATGTTGAATTTGACCATTTATTGCACATGATTTGAGATATTTGTTAAATAATTACAACAACAATTGACAAATATAGTATAAACAATATTAAAACTTGATCTAAACCTCGTTTTATTACCAATGTTTTATGCCAATGGTTATTCATTAGGTTCTCAATTTGCTCCCCAAGTTTTTAATAAGTTCCCAATGTGTTTCTAATAACACACTTTATCTCATATCTTTTGCTCAAAGTTCTCCCTCTTGCAATCTATATTGATACTCCAAATGAGAAAAATTCAATGTATCTATTTTTGGATTGTCCCAACTTTGATCAATTTTTTTTGGCTATGGCCCAATCAAAGAGGCCCACCACCCCCAAAAAAAGAGTAAATTGAACTTGGGGTTCAAGATGTGTGTTTTTTTTGGTTTTCTAGGAGCCAAAATTTGACAATTTTTTTGAAAATTTGCCATTTTTTTCTAATGTTTAGATGGAAGAGTTCAATTTTGTGATATTTCACCATAAAAATATCTCAAATAATATAAATAATTATTGCAAAAAAATTTGAGCATTTGAAAAGAATAAAAACTTGTGGGATGTTCCCTAAAATGTCAATTGTTAACATCTTTTGTCAAATTGCCTTGACATTTTTTAAGTCTTTCTTACTAGAAAGTGCATACAACTTAATAGCCTTTTTGTTGGTTTGGCAAACCAACCCCATCTTTTTGTAATGTGACAAATGAACTAAAATGCCTCCTTTAAGGTTGAAACCCATCTTTTCCTATTCGTTTCACAATATTAGGATGTCATTTAAAAACCCCAACTTTTCATGCATGTGACTAACTTATAGCGCAATTTTCACCTTTGAACCATTGTTGGGCTTTTTACCCTGAAACTTTAAGAACCTTATGAAGAACCCATGAAGAAAGTTCATTAAATAGATGCAAATGCATCCGGTTGTGTGGTTTCACACATCATTGAAACCAACACGAGTCCAATTCTTTGAAACAAAAATTTTGATTCCAATTTTGAAAATCAAACCTGGTATTGGTCTAGTTGTGGGTAGAACACAATTGAAATCAGCGATTAAGTGCCAATTAACCCCTAGTTAGTCCTCTCAACTCTAGTTAGTTTTTTTGCAAACTTTTTTCTAAAAATTTCAATTACGGTTTCGATTCCATGCATAGGTATAAAGAACCTAGGACCCCATTCTAGGTCTGGTTTCTAGAATTATCCAATGAACTAATTTGAGGTCCAAAAGGAGTTCCAAAAATCAAACCCAAACCCAATTCCAGTTTGGTTTTTACTAACTGGAACTAGGTATTTCTAACCTACCCAAACTGAATACATGCCCAACACTAAGTCTAACCCAATTGGGTTGGATTCTAACCCAATGGAGTGGGACTTGGGAATCGTCAAAATTTATGTAATAGGTATCCTCTTAAATTGTTGTAATTTTGGATGCTATGCTAAACCTCACTACAAGAAATCACACAATTGATTTCTCAATTGTGATTGCAACTCAATTGGCCTCTCCATTTCAGCTAAATTTGGTCAATTTGACTAAAGGTCTCAGTGGTTGAAGCAACACGTTTATTTTGATTTAGTTGATTAAAATGAAATTTTGATTAATTGCTTTGAAGGAAAAATGATTAGGTCTCTAGTTTTAAAAAGGGGTTTGAACCAAATCAAACATTCAATTTTTCTTAAATCATATTTATAATTAAATAAACATAAATTTTAATTATACAGGGTTATCTTGATTAGTCAATTGGATCAATGACAATTTGACTATTACTCAAAACAGATATCAAAATGAACAATATAGGTAAGTAAATATACATCATTTACAAAAAAAATTAAGAATGATGTAAAAATTTAGGCCATGTAGGTCAAACATCTTTTATTTTTTTGACATGGCTAACAATATTCCGGATCCATTTGTGTGATAATGTCTACTAGATTTCAAATGTTTTGAGAACAAAATGTTACCATGCTTGAAATAAAATCAAAGAATGTTAGATAAGTTGTTTCACCTGTGAGATTTTATTCCCAAGTGTTAAACTTGTGTAGACTACCAACTAAAAGCCAAGAGACTAAAATGTGTGAAATTCATCATTGGTGAGCTCATAGAATATTATCATCTTTGAAAAGGTCCAAATTTAAATGGGGTTCCTTGACTCTAATTGATAATGTATCACATCCTATGTGTGTGTGCAGTAGGAGCCTTTCTAATTCCTTTTGAGCATTTCATGTAAAACTCTAACATATTTTAGGAGAGAGAATAAGGCACACTCATCATTCTTCTCTTTGTAATTCTTTTTTTGGATTAGTTTTGAATTAGATATGAATTGTTGAAAGTTGATAATAAGCTATCCTACTATAGATGTAGGATGGGTTGATTAATGTGTACATTCTTCTTGATAGAGGAACTTGTCAAAGGTATAAAATCCAATTTTGTTATATATCCATGAAAAACTTGTGTTTGCATGGGTACTCATCTAAATACATCGCAATTTTCAATCATTGTGTGTATAAAACGACCAATATATGTTAAATAAATTGTAAGAAGGCCCACCTAATAACATATATATCTAGCATCATGTATTATGTTTCAAAGACAACCATTCAAATTCCCAATGAATATAATATTTATAAATTGACAACTTCAACCCACCTTGTCAATCATCATTAAATACCAAATCATTAATCATCATTTAATTATGCAAATTTTGGCTTTATATGTAAATATTATCCATGACTACATAGCCTATCATTGATTCCATGCAATAGAATATGAACTTATCCAATCTTATGCATGGATGAAATATGAGGATGAGAAAATGGGAAGGTTTTGTAAGGCATGAAAATGTGTAGGCCAACATAAATGGGGCAACATACCTTAAAATTTGACTTAATCAACAATTTTGTGTGTCAAGTGCAATGAATGTGGGTAAGTAAGCAGCCATGACTAAAAGCAAAGCCAACCCCACCCTCCTCATGTTTTGCTCAAGAATTGTGTTTTTTTTTTCTTTTGTTTCTTCAATACTACAATTGTCAAAAGGAATTTGAAATGAAAAAAAATCATGTTTGGTTTTTCTTGTTCCATGAAATTTTCACATGTCATAATCCATGTCAAGAGCAATGTTAGCAAAACCCCACCCCTCCTTGTATCTCCTTCCTTTGCTTTTTCTTCATTTTGAAGGGAAACATTATGTGTTAGTGAAAAGCTTTTATTACATTTGGAAAAAGAACATGATTTGGAAGATTACAAAATGTGTGTTAAAAATGACTTTAGGAATCCAAAAAGTTGTGAATCTCAAGATTGGGGAAGCATGTAAAGATGGTGACAAAAGTTGAAGAATCAAAAAAATTCCATTCCAAAATAGGCAGCATAAGACAAGAAAAATTCATGAGACAAACTAAAGAAAACACATATAAACATTGTTCACAACATATTTGAAAGTCTTGGATTCCAACATGATTTGTTGGTGTTACAATATTTGGCAATTGGAAAAAATAAAACATCATGTTTCCTTGCTTGCCATGTTTCTTTCCATGAACATGATCATGAGCTAAACACAAAATATATAATAGGTTACAAAAATCAAAGAATTTTAAGTAATTCATAAATTGTCACCTTGGGGAGGGGCGGGGGAGACAAGGTCACTTATGTGTGTTTATTTTTCTTGTTATGTGTGTCAAAAAGGGTATTGTTTGGGATGTGTGATGGAGTTTTAATATTTTTCGCCCTATTATTATCCAAATATCAGGGAAATATTATTCATATATTTATACTAACCTTAATTTAATTTAAATTTTATATTTACACATTGAATTTTGGCATCATTTTTTTAATTTTTATTTTTATTGAAAACTTGAGGAATGATGAAGGAAGTAAGATGATTATGCATGACTAAAGAAATATCATACATGAAATGTTCAAATTTAATGTAGAAACACATAAAGAAACACTTTCATACCAAATCACATTTTTAATTATAAAGACCATGTATGGCACACACATAGTCATCATAGATAATAAACATTTGGTTTGTTTGCATTGCCAAAAAAAACAAAAAAATAAAAATAAAATTTGGGGTTCACAATCAAAGCAAACAAGGTGTGCATTACAACTCAAATAATAAGTGAACCAGCAAGTTGTTACATCCATATTTTCATCAACCCTATCACAACTAAATAAATTCACCTCATTAGTGCTACCTCATCTATTTTTAACCTAAATTTAATATAAATTACACCCTCTTCATCCTACTAAGTGAACCTATTAATAATTAATATTTAGTATAAGCCTCTTATAGATATGTTACATTTTTTAATGCATGCATTATATTAGTTATATTTGAATTTTGAGAATAAACATAGTCCTATTATATATTTAATTGAATTGTATAATTTGTACCCAACAACTAATTAATGGGACCTTATTATGTATTTGCCCTTGCAAGATGAAAGAAAGTTGAAAGCTACCTTTTGAATCAAGACCCAATGCAATTATGTTTGGTTTGCCGTAAATGAGATGAAATGAAATACATTTCCACACAAAGTGTGAAGTCACATGGAAGGCATGACTTAGAATTAGATGAAAACTTTCATTTTGCAACTAGGAGCTAAGACTATCAAGAGGTCTTGAATGTTTAGAACACATGAAATCATCTCCAAATCACATGATTTTTTGCTCATTGAAAAAATATATATTTGTGAGCATAGGAAAGTGGAGTTTTATTTTCAAAAGAAACTTCTTTTGAACAAGTTATGATGCTCCAAAAATTAAGGACGCAAAATGTCCCAATGTTGTGAACGCATTTTGGGAGTCTTACCTAAAAACTAACCATTTTAATATTGGGCCCACAAATAACTACAAAGTATATATAAAGAGGAGGGTGGTGTCTCTTCAGAGTTTGGTCGTTTGTAAGACATTATGAATTTGTGAACCAAAATTTGAGATTCAATTGAATTAGTTGCAATATTTTTTTGGTTCAAATAATTGATGCGATTGAAAGGTGAACATGAAACACTTCATCATAGTCCTTTCCCAATGTTCTTTTGCTACCTTATTGCTTTGACACAAGAAATTCCAGAACAAGCCCAAGGTTGACAAGTCTTCCAAATGCATCATATTGGGTAATTTACCATCAATACGTTGTGGTAAGCTTTTAGGGGTGCAACATGATAAATAAATTGCATCTATCACAATTATTTTTTGAGAAAATAAATGAACACAATATTCATTTCAAGAACTTTCAATAGTAATGTTAAAACCTTAACACCCTTAAGATTGTCCACAAGTTGCAATGGTGAATTAGAAGTAATAAAACAACATTGTTACATGTTTTCCTTTTTAAAAATTTGTTTTAAACTTTATGAGCTAAGATATTGTTGGAGTTAAAAACCACACTATGTAGTATTGATCTACCCATGCAACTATCAATTTGTAGACCTTATCTTGATTATTCACTACACCTCTTTTTCATATAACATGCAAGTATGATTTATTACATATTACGTTTACAAAAACAAGGTTGAATTTGGTTACCTTTTAGCTCCTTCTAAATTATGATCTCCCCACCCAAAATATGATATAACATTATTCTATTAGATTGATGTCACATGGAAAAGTACACGTTCCACCCTTGCATATGTCCCACTATCATCACATTTTAAAGACCATAATGTGAGTTGACCAATGTTTATCATGACATTCAAGCACCCTCCACTTCTTCAATTATATATATGACCATATTCACTCAAACCCCTTTTCAATCAATCACACACTAGTTTTGCAAGTGGTTATGTTTATTGCAATTTTGTAAGCATTAAGGATTTTATCCTTTTCATTGCATCAACATTGAAAAGCTTGAAGGCCCATTTGAAACAATCACTCATCACCCCCAAGACGTTATGATTTGATTATTACATTAAATGATTCATCTTGGTGCCACATGCCCATGGTTATTGTTAGCCTTTATTTGCTTGTTCAAGTAAGGTTCTATTTAAAGACAATATAAAGATAAGATCATTGCAACAAACATTGGAGCCAAATTGAATCATCTAGTCATTTTTCAATGTTGTGTTTAGGCCAACAAATTAGGTGGAGAACTAAATGAATGATATATTAGGCTAATTTTCAAATTTGACAAGAATCGGCAACACTACATTGTAGAAAACATGCACAAAATATGCATATTCATGGGATGAAAGTGGTAAAAAATTTGCCTATAAAATGATTCATTTCAAAATATGAGTTTTATGGTGAAAAAATCATTGTAATTGGACGTCATATTAATTATTGCACGAAGTGTTGTTTATTTGTAATTTTAGTTTCAATTTAAGGAAATGATTTTTTTAAATGTTAGGTAAATGTTGTTAAACATACCCCATTTGCTTAGTCAATAAAGATGACTTCTAGGTCTTTAGCAATTTATATTCACTCCAAAATCTTTCATCATGTCATGAACTTTTCATTCACATAACCTTCATTATTGTCCATTTCAATTAACTATAAACACCCTATCAACAATCCCACTAAATAGAGTATATGTTATGTAAAATATTTTGGAAGATAGTCCCCCATGTGTACTAACACCAATCTTTTTACTTTCCACAAATCAAATAACTTTTGTCCATCCATTAAATTATCTTCAACATGTGTTGCACAACTTTAGAAAACACAACATGGATTGGGGATTGTCAATATGCAAGTTGTCATAGTTGAATTTGATATGATCAAATTGTTCAACTTCCTCTTTCCATTTTGAAAACATTTGTGATCTTTCAATAATCTAAAATGTCCAAGGACATCATTCATTAGGAGTTGTTGTGATAGAATCTATTATAACAACTCCAAGATCATTCAATAATCTAAAATGTTTAAGGACATCCTTGATTAGGGGGGTTTGTGATAGAATTTATTAAAACAATTACTTTTTATTAGAATTTTCACTTAACTCAAATCACAAGCATTTCATAACTTTGATATTTCAACATTGACCAACTTTGAAAGATATGATAATTGATAGTCAAACCATGATTCACAATAAAATGATGTGTCACATTTTTAAAAATTAAAACCTATCTGTAATTAAAAGTTAGACAAAAAGTAGTTAGTTTAGTATTCATTAGTGATAAATTTGAAGGCCAATCCAACTATGCAATGGAAAGTAATTCTTGGAATAACATTCAAATTAGTGGCTTTCCATTGGGCTACTATGATGATAGTAATGCCCATTGTTTGCCATATTACAAGAATAGAAACAAAAATAAATCACTAGAATGAATATAGGGTTTAAGGTGGGAGATGAACCCAAAAAATAAATGGAGGTGAAGAAAAGAGATAGGCCCAAGGGAAGGAGAATGATATATTATCTCAACATATCAACACAATCATTTAAAAATCAAACAAATGCATCAAGAAGATGACAAAATCAAATTCATCTCTATTACAAAATTAGAATTGTTTTTATCAACTAATAGTTGAAATCTTACATTGAATATAACACATAAGTGAAGGAAGTGTAATTGGATATGTAACACTAATGAATAAGAGACCATATTTGATTGGATAGAAAAATAACAACTCCAAAAGTTGCATGATAATGTTGATTTGTATTTGAAGAATAAAAATACATTAATCTTGATTTTAAAAATCAATTCATTTGAAAAACATGGGTAAAAATAAGGGTTTAAATGCATAGACATTACTATGTGGGTGTAATTCACTAGTCCCCATTTAGCGAACCAATGAATTCATTGCATCCCCATTAGGTCCCATTCATTGGGATTAATGAATTCACAATGAAACTACTTAGCGTATAAGGACACATTTTGTTGTAACGAAATGTGTACATGTTGGGTGGTAACATAATTTTTAATTTTGTGAGGATGAATGTGGCAAAAATTATGTTGAATCATGGTCTACATGTAAGTTACTTTACATAGTTTCCATTGCTTAAAAAGACATCGTCTTTTTGTGTCCATGTCTTCTATGCACCTTATATGCAAATAACATTCAAGTACTTTTAGGCTTACAAACATGTGTCCTTTCTCAATGAATCATTGTTTAGAAAAACATGTATAGATTTTTGGATTGTTTACAATCATGAGATGTAATTCAAATAATATTTCTAAGTGTTGAAGCATTTGAAATTGAATTTGAAAATTTGTAAAGGACTCAAAATATGTTTATGGGCGAAAGTGCAAAAGTCTAATTGAGCTTGCAAATAAGCAATGTTGTGAAAGAAACATTGAGTATGTCATAATATGTTGATGAACATGTAGTTTGCAAAGAAGTATGTGGCGAAACAAAGTGTGAACAATTTTTCACTCCATCACAAAACCTTAATAAAAGTGATGTGGGTAAAGGTGAAAACAATGTTGGAAAAAAAATTGCATGTTTGAAAATCCCATAATGTTGTCATGGAAGTTATCAAATAGCTTACAAAACACCTTATTGATATTAAAATTTACTTCCAAAACCATTCAACGTAAAACAATGAATGGAAATGTCGATTGAAATAAATTCGCATGAATGAAAACAAATAAATGATTGGTGCCATGCATGTATAAGGAGACAATGCATCAAATTCCTTGAATGTTAATTGGAGTCACTTTCTTTGTTAGAGAATAGTAGCATTGAATTCAAACATAAGGATACAATATTAATCCCTTGAACACTTGCCTTTTCTTTTGCTTTTTCAAAAGCTGAAGCTACAATGTCTACTTTCAAACACCTACCATGATGCCCTTCATCTTCCTTCGTTGTTTGGGTTTCATCCACATGAAAGGTGATTTTCTTTGTTTCCAACCTCTTAACTTCTCACTTTTGTATGTTTTATGTGACATTGCCTAGAGATGGAATACAAGTTTTTTGGAATGAACATTGGGCCCTAAATATATATTGTTGTTGTTTCCATTCCCTCATCTTCGTTATTAATTTACATTTTAATCACCAAAACGATTTTGCATATTTTTTCAATTCATTGATGGACATCTCTTTGGTGTATACAGATAGGTGAACTCAAACTAGTTATTAATATTGTTTCTATCTTTTTTTTGATTGAATGATTCAATCCCTTCATATTGTTACAACTCTAGCAATTGTGTATCATGTCTAACGAGATTCTATAACAACTTTAACAACTTTCCCAAGCTTGTTGCTACCACATAATAAATGTCAATAGTAATGATGTTGACTTAAAAAGTAGTGCGTTTAAAATAATGAAATGAATTTTTGTAGTTTTCATTATTTTTACTAGTGGATTGTATGATTTTTTTCAATACACCATTTTCTAATTACTCTTTGAAATTTTAAATACCCAAACAATAACGCCCCACATGGTGATATTATTGATTTAAAATGCCATTTGGGGATTTGGTATATTAATCTTTTCACAATATTTTTTTGTATGGTGATTGGAAGTTTTCAAGTTTTTTGTTAAACATGTTGTAAATGATTGTCTAAATTTGAATTTTCCTTAATTTAAGTTTTAGACATATTAATCCAAATTGCTGATTTTTTAAGATATTAAGTTAAATTGAAATAAAATTGGATTTTGTAAATTAATTTAAAGATTGATTCATTGTTCTCATTATTGAGTTAAATGAAATTTACTATTAAGTCCAATGAAAAAGGAAGAAATTAACAAATGAACCTTTGCAAAAAACAAATTACCCTTGATAGAATCCAGATTTAGGTCCATGTTCCCATCAACATGTTTTTTGGTGACAAAAATTTGCCAAAATGCGAAAAATAAATAAATTAAAGGAATATTTTATCGCAGATTTTTTTAATTTTTGAAAAAAATCACCAAAAAAAAAAGTTTTGAGCTAGTTTCGTTATATTTAAAATCCCCTCCTATGGGTCGTTAAATAAAAGCAAGAATGCAAAACATTTTTACTGCCTTGCCTATCCTATTTCCATTTAATGTTAAATCCTTATTGGGATGCTAGCCAATGGTGTTAAATGAGAAAATTGAAAAAAATAAATCATTAGTTTCCATGGTCCATGTAAGTTTTAGTTGTATGGATCTACAAATTTTCAATATCTTCATCTTCATTTTTCAAATATGAAAGTTGCTTAAAGCTTTGTTGAATTACATCATTATTCTTTATGAAGGAATTGCCATTTTTTTGTAGACCCCAAGAAATTTATGTGCTAAACTCTAATTCCATTTGGCCAAAGATAATATTGGACAATTTTTTTGAATGGATAATAATGCATTATTGCCCCTTCATTTTATGTTTTCTCCAAATTAAATTTGCAATTGATCCTCCTATAATTTAACACATGCGTTTTTGTTGTCATTGTCATCAATTAGTTGGTAAAATATCCATTGAAGTTTTGAAGGTTAGATCTTCCTTTTGAGGCCTAATTTGTTTCTACTTGAAAATTTGCAACTTGCCACTATGGTCATTATTAGTGGTGTTACTTGTATGTTTTCCTTAAACTCATGGTTGCAAAATCATATTGAATTCAAAGTTTTTTGTTTAGCTCACATTGTCTATAGAACTTTGTCTTGAAAGGTCAATGTGCATTCTTGATATATTTTTAATTTTTTATTATATACAAGTTAATATTATTACTACAACATATTAAATGTGTTTGAGGTTTCTGTTTTCCATTTTACATTTTATGGTCTATGGGTTGTGATTTTTTTATACTTGTTTCAAATGTAATCCATGTTCTTTTTGTCTCCTGAAATAATTAGCTCGATTGTTCTTTTTTGTTTTTTGATTGCATTTGTGCAAAATGATGATATTTCATCCAGAAGGAAAGTTTAAACTCACCATTCTTCCATATGCTTATGGAATTTCATCTATTACTAAAAAATATTTGTTGTGACATTTTCACCTTTAACCTAGGAATATGCACATTTCAAAAGATGATGCATATGATGACAACAACAATGCCACCACATCTATTTATCAATCTTTGGTATTCAGTTTGGAAGGCTTGCAATGGTTGATCAATGTTAGCAAATTCAAGATTATCGACGATATTATGTCCAAAACCTTTCAAAACATTGTGTTCATGCTAAGGACTGTCATTTTTGTGGCCAATGACATTGAACATGGTGTGCAAGTTAGGGGGGAATTGACCCTTTTCGGAAATGAATCCTTGATGTTTTGTTCAAAGCATGATACATCATTCATTGAGTTGTGTGAATCCTCCAAGGACAATGGAGTAGTCCCTAATTCTTCCTACCCTTCAATAAGGTCCTTTGATTCCTTTGGGTTTGCATGAGTTGTGAAATCCATTCCATATTTGTCATTTAATGGTATGTCCTTTGTCCTAAATGTTGTTGGTTGCATTCGGGCCATGTTTTGGGCCTTTCACATTACTTCCAAATTATATTTTTTAGACTATGATTGTTGATTTAGAAGGTTCCATTTGTTCCAGTCAAATTCAATAATGATGTCCTTTTTGAATTTCATCTAGTTCAAAACCTGGAAGGCCATTTTAGTTAGATGCAAGGAATGAACAAGAAATATGACAATCATGTTTGGTGTACAAGGTGAAGATGATTAACATAAAGAATGATTTCAATTTTACTTTTTGCAAGGTATAGTGCTTGGGTCATTTGCAATGTTACAATTTGACAAATGTAAATATTTTCTTTTTAATAGTTACAAAAACAAAATCACTTGGATTGGCAACATTGTCCTTCATCTTAGGAAGCAAACATTTAATCTTAGTTCACCATTCTACAAAATTTGCTCCACCTTTCCCTTTTGTGTTAGCGCATGTGTTACACACATGTATTACATTGTCCACAAGCAAATCAATTTGACTTGAGCATTGATCCAACTTGGTACACATTGCCATTTAATTGTTAATGGGAGGTGTAGAGAACTTGTCCCACAAGTGAAACTCTTGTTCCATGAAGAGGTTTTGCACTCACCATCTATAACAAACTTTATAATCATTTTGGCTGCAAGCAAAACATTTATATTTATGCACTTGTTGTACAAGGATGGTGACGATCCCATGGAACCCTTCCAAGATGATAAGCTAAATGAAATGATGGACAAGTTCATAAAGTTTTGTTCTTTCAACATTAGGAACTTAGTTTCATCCTTGAAGCATTGTCCAAATAATGAAAATTACCTTTCTAACATTATGTCCTTCAAATATAAAATTGGTTATGACTACATTCAGGATAACTATTTTCCTAATTAATAGTCTAGAGAAAAAATGTTCCTTTTATGTCCATGCACATAGATGTCCATGCACATAGATGTTAGTGGATTTGATTTGGTGTAGTGGATGTAACATAGGGGTGACCTTCAAACATGTTGGATCATGTTTGATCATGTGAAATGCATCGATGGGTCATCACCTTGACTTGCCATGTGAATAATCCAACTTATTATTAAGTGATGACAATTACTATATGTGACATGCAATCATACACAACACATTTTAGGTTTTGCAATTAGCTTTTATAATTACATACTAGTTAAGAAGGACATATGTAACTATTGACTAGTGAGTTGTTAAACCCATGTCGTTTCATCCATTTAATCACAAAGGATGTTTAGTTGCAAAACCTAGTTGTTTTAATGATCGAGTTTTAAAATTCTCTTATAATAATGAAATTCCATGTCATCATTTACTTTGATATGACATGTAAAATGCATGCCATTTCAACTTAGTCATTTTATTCAACTAAATGTTACAAAAGACAGTTTGATGGATGGATGACATGTGCCAAAAATCTATAATCACATTATGAATCATTGCACATGACCAAAAATCAACTTAGTTTAACCTAGCTAGGCTAGGCAACCTAGCCTAGCTCACCTAGCCAAAAATCAACATAGCTTAACTTGATTAGGCTAGTTACTTATGTGAAGCAACCTAGGTTACTTAATCTAGGCTAGGTGGCTTAAATTTAAAACAAATGTCAAATTCCTAGCCGAAGAAACTTAGACTAGGCTACTTAAGCCACTTGGCTTAGGTATCATAGGTTGCAAGAGTGAAGACTTGAACCCCTCACCTACACTTTAAGGTTCAAGTCCTCATCCATTGCACTACCACATTTTTTTTGTACTAATTATATTTAACACAAAGTTATAAAGCTCAAAATTTTAAACCTTTAAATAACCTTGGCCACCCTAGGTTGACATAAGTCAACTTACCTATTACCTACCAACCTAGCCTAGACCTAAACCTCCTTAGGTTGATTTAAGATGGACTAGTTTGTTGATCTATAATACTTACTAACTTAACATAGCTTAACCTATGCATTCTTAGGCTAAAAAATAAATTAACTTAAGATAATTATGTCACATCTAATTGCATTTAATCACATCATAGTTGCATTTAGTCACACAATTTTGAAGTGGATACAAACTTGATAAAACATCTTGTAATGAGGCTACCTAAATTGAATTGGCAAAAAAATCTAAAGTTTGAAACTTAGCTATGTAAGCCCACCTAGGTTAACCTATTAATAGGGTAACCTATTCTACGTATATTTAAACATTCCAGACGTAATAAATTTCTTATGTTTAGTTAAATAACTTACAAAGTAGCTTATATTACGAAGTATGTTTTTACTAAATAGCCTACATACATAGGTTAACTTAATATGTATGTTAACCTAAGTTAGTGTGTTAAGTAGTTAAAAAGTCAAGGAGTTATGTATCACCTTTTTCAAAATAAATATTAATATTATAATCATAATTACAAGTTAATAATAGATTGTTTAGTACACATACACATGCATGTGAATTCATGATTTCAAAAACTTCATGGCACACAAAAAATTATAGCATGCCATGACATCATCATGGGAGATTGAGTCATTATTAGTCACAAAGGTGGATGATTATTGTAACTAACTAAATAATGAACAAAAATTGAAAATAACATGATAATTTACCAAAATAACTAATCAGTTATCATATTGACCATAGTTTCAAAACCACGATGCCATGTGGCATGTTGATGTCTTTTGCCATTACTTAATGATTGTTATGACTAAGTAATTATATATGTATTTGAAAAAAATAATAGTCATTTTTGTGTTTGGTTCAAAGGAGAGTATTTGTTGTAGTGAAGTAAAGTTTTTGGATTTGCATCTTGGTGCAAAAAGTTTCATTGAGGGAATGGAGATCATCTTTAACATAGTGATCGACCAATAAATGTTTCATTTTATCCAAAGTAGTGTATGAACCATCATGTTGACTAATAGTCAAATATTCTATTACCACCACAATGCCAAAAAATGTCTTTTATGATTGGTCCTATTTGATTATAGTCATATTTATAGTTGTTTTTAAAGTTGTTTATGTCATTTTCTAGTTGTTTTTCCCATTGTAGTTGAATAGGACAAGTCATAAAAGACATGTTTTTCATGTGAAATGCCACATCATAGTGTTGTGAAACTAGAAGTCATTATTATAGTCACAAAAGTCAAAGTATTTTTAATTAACTAATTTGAATTTATTTAAAGCATATTATTACAATTTCAAGAATAATAATATATCTATCCAAAAAAGCCCACTAGTTGTCATATTAATTATAGTTGCAAAACCATGACATCACATGACATTTTAATGGCCTTTGCAACTACATAGTGATTTTTGTGACTAAAAATAACTATAATTCTAGTTGAAAAAGATAGTAATCGTTTCCCAGTCAAAAAAGCCATAATGTGTTGTTGTGATAAAACACATATATTCAATGTGGGATGTGGCAAAAAATAAACAAGGTGATGGTGAAAAAAAATGTTCCTAATCCAAACTTCACCGGTTTCATGGCAAACATTGTTCATGTCAATTGGAACATTGTGTGCATTGTGTATGATTTTGATGACCCAAACGAACTGATGGTTGATAAGGATCGTACTTGTTACTTTCATTGGATTTCATCCATGGATAAACACACAAAACAACAAATTAAACTAGAGCTATGTGAATAACACAAGCCATTATGCTATGAATATACTAATGCCACATCATTGGAAGAGGTTGATGTTTAGTATGTGGCCATTCATTGTTGGTGGTATTTTTTAGGGGTTGCTAATGAAGTTGGATTTCAAAAGTTAGAGAATTGGTTTAATTTTGGCACTCTTTTGTATGGCAATGGGGAGGGTTTATGAAACATGTCAATATTTAAACACTCTACCGCATCCCTCATTTCATCCCTTATTGGTTACGTCTTCAAAAAAATTATAACACAACTAAAAAGGAGGTTGACAAATTTATGTTATTCTATAGAAATTCTCTCCAAAAAAGGTTGTAGACATGCCTACGTTCAACTTGTCAAAAACTGTGCATAATGTTTGGTTACAACAGTCCAAGAAAAGAGGATATTGTTTGTAGGTTGTGCCAACTGATGATTATGTTCGAGCTTTCAAACAAATGATGTTACATTACCAATTCAAGAAAGGTGGTCGTTCTAACCAAGGAATCAACAAAAGTGAATTCTTATTGTGAAGAGTGACCATGTCCAATGATCCTATTCAACTTGTAAATCTGGTTTAGAAATACACCCCTAGGACAACCTTGATAATCAAAGTCACCCACTTGGAAGGTGAAGAGATATTTGGCTATTTCAAACATAAATGAAACTTGCTTTATGGATTAAAAAGGGATTCCCATCAGCACGATCATGTCAATTTCTCCCACCCACATGTTAACACATAGTTTGACAATCATGTGTGCAATTAGAAAGATTTCCTTTTAGCTTTAATCGATATCCACACATAGTTCCTTTTGATGGGTGTGTTGAAGTCTTGGAAATGCCGTACAAAGATGGATTGTGGTTCATATAACGTTGTCCACCAATGTCACATGTACAATGTTCAGCATTGCAAAATGCCATGAAACAGTCTTGCATTGTAAAGATAATTTCCAACACCATTACAATTGGTATTTTGCCCCAATTTACTATGGTTTGTGGTCTTAGTTCCTAGGTGCACTCTTCAAGTTTCATAAATTATGGTTTTGTGTTATCAACATGAATCGATGCATGGGTGATACTAAGTAGAACCATGTTGTTGATAGACTAATGGTACCCACTTTTTGGTTTGTGAAAGTAGAAACTAACTTCACACAATCTATGAAATAATATATCTCAAGGAAGCAAGGTTTGTTTTCAATAAACAACCACATATCTTTCCTTGAAGTTTATTTGGTGGGGAAAATTTTGTTCCAATAAATTGTTTGTTTGATGATATGGCATGGCATACGATATGGAATGGTAAAACTATTAGATGGATAATGTTGTTTTAGATGTTTAAACCACATTATAATCGGTGGGAGGTTGGTTCATTTCTTGAAATGATTATGAACCCACTGTTGGAAGTTCATGTACCTAGATATCAATGAATTTATAAGATTTTTTTTGGTGCAATTCAAAACTAAATGCAATATGAAGTTACAATTGAAAACCTCCTAGTGTACATTTCCTTAGTTTTTGTGATTATGTCGTTAAGTTTGTTGGGTTAACAAAGGAAGTGGGTGTTATATAAGCACATCTATTATGTGTTGCAACATATCATGTTTTGTGGGGAATTCAAAAATTTCATCCATTTTGCCATTTGGAGTTGTGATTAAGTTTGTCATTTATTGTTTTATGCCATAACTTCCAAGTAGTTAAAAATGACATCAAAACTTAAAGTTCCATAAAGTGTGAAATGTACTACATAGGATGAAGCTTTTTGTTTCAATTTGAAGGTAGATATCAGAGACCATATAATCAATTTCCACCTCCAATGTAGTGTTGTTTATGCTCAAAAACCAAATTTGTTGCCAAGTTATTGTAGCTTCTTAATTTGTGACCATGTGGATTTGAAGCATATCTACATAGTACTTGGTAGACTTTCATCTATATCAACAACTTGCGATTCAAAACTATTGTTGTTACGATGATTGTTTTTGTTGTAGTAGACTTTTCTCCCCATTGGGTTTCACAATCTTCTTTTTGATTTGATATGTGATCATCATTTTTTTACTTGCTCACATTGATTGATGTGTACACATTATTAGGGCTTGTTTTTTCATCCATGGCATTAGGGTTTAGTGGCCAAATCCATGTAGGTCTAAACCTTGCCATTATATTTGTTTTGATCAAAGTTTGGTCCAAGGAAATTCCACATGCTATTGACCTTTTGAAAAAAGACATGAATTTTTTGAAAAGGAAATTGGCCAAACATGCTTTTATTTGCATAACCATACATGACTTTGGTATTCATTGTTGTATGTAGTCATCATGCAGTTTCTCTCTTCTAAATATATAAAACCTTAGCATAAACATTCTAGTTGCATTAATAGTATAATTAACCATTCCTTAGATTTGGGTACATTGTTGTAAACTTGTTGGGAGCCTCACTTGGCTAGAACCCTTGCACCTGATTTGTTTGAATTACCTATTTGTCTGAATCCCAGTTTCATCAAAGTTCCAAATGTGATCAAGACTATAGTTATGCTTGTTGTAGAAGGATTGAAAATTATTGTAAAAGCTTTTGCAAGCTTGTGTTAGGAGTCCCTATGCTCGACAAATGCTTAATTCAAATTGATGACATTTGAACCAATACCACCAGTTATTCCTTGGTATTCCATTTAAAAAAGGTGTAGGCTTGGTTTGATTTAGTTATGCCATTTTCATTTTTAATCATTGCGAGGTAATTAAAGCCCAACTTCTTGCACAGCCAAAGTCCAAGCAACCACAACTTGGTATTCTTCCTTTATTAACACATTAGGTGACCCACATTTCCACTTCATGTTTTGCCATTCATGTGATTAAACAATGAAATAAGGGGAATGTTCCAATGTTTACTTGCCTTTTTCAATGATTTGAGTCCTGCGAGACTTTGATTTGAGTTAAGTTTCTTCTTGGAGTTCTTCTTTGATTATAGTTAGACCTAATTTAGGTTGATGTTGCTTTACTTTTAACCTTTTGAAGCCTAGTTCGTGTTGTTCTACGTCTACAAAGACAAGTTGATCTTAGATGTTCTAGCTTGTCCACACTTAGACTTGAGTTGTGACCTTTATATTTGCAACTCAATACAAAACATAACATTTCTAGGAAAGATAATTTTCAATGCTATTTGGGAACTTTGACATGTTGAAAGAAAAAGAGGAGTACGATTGAAAATACTTGATGTATCTAATTTCTTTTAGTAGACAATGAAAAATTGTGTTATGTTGTTTTGGCAACAATGCAATGTATTCAAAATGCAACTCTCCTTGTAAGCTCCCCCATTGATATGTTCATTGAAGAACTATGGGATCATGTAATGCTTATATTATATTAAGGCTTCAGTTTTGTAAATTGTGAGGTATGTCACATTTATGAAAAGTTGTGCGTTGTTTAATGTGTCATATAGATCCCATCACCAAACTTTTCCAAATGTTTCCCAAACATGGGCTTTCATAAAATTGCCTCAATTTAATCCCACAACCGAATAAAAAATATGGGCCTTGTGATCTCATTTATTTCAGCCAAATGGTCGTTTCGATCACCAAACAAACCAAATTTGACACCAAACTTGGGGTTTTCTAAAGCCAACCTCCCCTAAACCTATAACCAAACACTAAAAACAATATTTTGTGACACCCCTTGCAATTTGATGTTTATTTTGGCTTGCATTTGTGTTCACCTTGTTACCCATCACCAAACACCACCAAATTTAAAAGCGAACACCTCAATATTTGCATTTGAATGGAACTTAATTTTCACAAAATAAATTATTATTATTTTTCATCAATTGATTAAGTATTTACAATAATATTCTACTGGAATTTTGTGGATAATGACGATTACGTTGTAGGGACGGCTAGCTAGCTAGCTACGTAGCCTCTTACCTAGTCTAGGCACTGGAAACCCTAATTGTGTTTTCTTCTCTCCTTTTGCTTCTGCTGCTGCGGGTGCATGCTTCGTTGTGAGAATGTATTTGATTGCGGAATTTGATTGCTCTTCGCAAGCGATGGTCGGAATTTCGTCGGGGATGAGCAGCGGCGTGCTTTGCGGAGACGGTTACGAAAGTTGGAAGTTTTTCGTGTAATCCAGAGTTGTGGGAAACCGACGGCGGTTGCAGCAGAAGGGGTGCGCAGAGACAGAGAGACACAGAGAGAGCGCGCACAAGAAGGGGAAGTTTGGTGGAGGACGGGTTTGTATAGTTTTGAGCCATGACGGGCAAAGCAAAGCCGAAGAAACATACCGCAAAAGAGATAGCGGCGAAGATTGATGCAGCCACGACGAATCGCGGCGGTGGAAAAGATGGTTTGGCGGATCGCAAGGGAGTGGACAAAGGCGGACATGCCAAACTAGCATGTCCTATTTGTAAGGCCACGGCACCGGATAGTAAGAGCATGCGCATCCACCACGATGCGCGCCATCCGAAGCTGCCATACGAGGAGGAGAAGCTCATCAACCTTCACGCGTCCGGTACTTCGGAGGAACCTAAACCTAAGCCTGGGGTTCGAGGCAGCTTGAAGAAATCTTAAAGCGCGCTACAGTCGGTTGGTGGAACCGGCACCGTCTCTCCTCATATCTCAAGGTTCTATGGTTTTTGGAAGTTCTGTTTGAATGGCGTTACGAGTATCTGTTTGTGCCTATAATCCAAAATTTCCCGTAAACGTGTGAAAAGACAAAAGAGATGATGATATGGACCCACGTTATCATCAAGTTTGGAAATCTCTTATATCTGGGAGCACAGCACTGGACTCTCCCACCACGCCCCTTTACATTTGCTGCGCTTGTGCCATACTTGGACAAGCAATTTGAGTCTGTCTGTCTGTCTGTGAGTCCGAATTGGATGTGCTGACTGACTGACTGACTTTGCATACCTAGCTACTTCTTCAGGTGGAATGGTAGATACTACTAGACAGTGGAAAGGTGTTATCTGTGTGGCAGCGGCAGCTGCTGATTTACAAACTGGGTTTTCCACTCAGTTTCTGCTTTCATTGTGTGATTGGAGAACATTAATGGCAAGACTAACAGCTCATGTTCTCTGCATGTGTGGATGGCCTACACATGTGCATCCACACATGCACTGTGCGGATAGCCTTGTGGCTGGGGTGCAATGTTGTTTCACTTGCTAAAATGTGCCATTTGTATTCATCTCAGTTTCCACATTCTTTCTTTGCAATCTGAGGCTGTGCCCTAAATTGTGGTGGCCTGCTTTTTCTAACACTAAATTGATGGCAGAATTTCTGGATTTGCAATACATTTCATTCAATTGAGCTAAAGAGGAGCATTAGGTAAATCAGAGTCTATTCACTGTCCTTGCAGTAATTATGTCAATGGAAGAAGCTAACAAGGAGGGGTCGGAGAAGGTCTGGAGAGGGTCATTTTGTTCAAGTCACCAAAATTGTTTGGCAAGTGAACTCATTCATGCCTATGTTCTTGACCTTTAAGGTGGAATAAGATTGTGCAAGTTTTCTTATCTTCATTACTGCGTCTGGTGAGGTCGTCTGCAAAAATTTGAATACTCCTCTAACAAAGTCAAGTTCATATTATCCATTGTGCAAGGTTGGTCTGTTTTTTGGAAGTAGGAATTGCTTTTGCAGTTTTTTCTTTTCCGCTGATGCTGGATAAAATAGTTCAGGGGTAAAGTCTTGAAATTGCAGGAATTCAGAAAATCTATTTTTCTGAATTGTTGGGTCATTGAGAACTCCCCCAGCATTTGTTATTGACAAGAGGAGAGAACATCATTGGTGCTAATGTGCGAACATGCCAAGACCGTGGTACTATAATCACTAGTTTCTAATAATTTCTGCATGTGGTACTATAATCACTATATTGTTGTGTTTGGGAATAGTTGGGGTAAAATTTCTAGGGTTGCCAGAGGTTACTGTTGTTGTATGGATCTGCAGCAATCTTTTTTGGCCAAGTCCGGTGAACCATTGTGGCTTTGAAATCATGTTGCACTGCGCGAAGACTGTTGGCAGATTGTGGTGCAATCATGACAATGTTGCTTGCTTTCTTTCCTGCTTTGCATACTTCAGCGGAATAGTTCTTATCTGCCACCCAGGATTACATCATAATAGAGTGATGGTTAAAGTGGGCCTGTTAATTCCCATTTTGTTCAAGTTTGTTTCAATTCTTCTATGGACCTGGTCAAGTTGTTTCCCGGATCATCTCATCAGTGGATTGTAATACTTTGCATTTGGCAACCATTTTTCTTTGGGTTGATTCATTTTATTATTGAGGTGGGTTTTTGTGGTTCCAAAAAAGTTCAGTTTTGCTCCGGTGGGATGCTTGAATGAAACTCTGTATTGGCCTAGTTTTGTGAGGTTCTATGTACATGGGGTGGGGGAAGAGGGGAGGGAGCTGAACTCCACCATTTTACCACATCCTCAAACTTGCAATGGATAGCACTATTGGAGGGCACCTTGGGAAAACCTCCACCCTGGGGCTTTACCCTAAACAAACACAACCTTGTCTCATTCTAAACACAAAACAACCAACCTAAAACCATTGACCCACCGTGACATTCTTGCAAAATTTGTGGCAATGGTGGAGAAAATATGTAATATAAGCAATAATATTAAAAATAATAATGACCTGGTTGAGTCTATTATTGACAGTGTTTTTGCCTTTGGAAATTATTTCATTACTTTTGTGAAGAATATCAGTGTTTAAAGATTGAAAGAAGGGTTAAGAGATGAAAGAAAGGCCCAAAAGGTGGTCACTTTACAAATATCTCTATTTGAAAAACATGGCCATTTAAATTTACTTCACCCAAATGCATTTTGGTGCATCCTTTTAAGAAAAGATGAAAACATCCAAAACATGGCCGTTGAACTTCACTTCCAACACATATGAATAACAGTCCATAAGTTGTCCCACTTGTTGCATGGACACACTACATGCATACTGCAAAATGCACCCACCACTCAAATGCAATGTTCATACTTTGCAGTGTCATCAATCCCATCCCAAAGGATCTCACTTTTGCAGCTTTGTTGTCCACATAAGAGCTGAGCTCCAAGAGAGGAAAAACAAATTGACACAGGCTCTTGACAACTCACTTTGTTGAACCCAGTCTTTCTTTCTTTCTTCTTCTTCTACCATTAACATAATATTGGAAAATGAAAATTCCCTTAGCTAAAAAATACACCATGAAATCCCAAATATATTTGCACAAAAATTACTAGATACTTGATTAATCATTCCCCTTGGGTTTTAGATTTGGCATCATAACAAGTAGAATGGGTATTTTTCATTAGGGAAAAAAAAGTAAGTATTAACTTGAATATTCGGTGCTTAGAATTTCCTTAGCTAAAAAAATTTGCCATAAAAACTTACACATATTTGCACATAATAAACAAACTAATGAATTAATCCTTCACCTTTGATTCTAGACTTGGCATCATAACAAGTAGAAAAAAGGGGATGGCTTTCCTTGGGGGCAAGTCACAAAAGTATGTAATATGTATTAAGGTATTAACTTAATATTGGGTATCACAAATTCCCTTATAAAAACCCACCACAAAATCCACATGTATTTGCACATAATTACCTAATCAACTAATTGATAAATCATTCACCTTTGATTCTACATTTAGGGCCAAAATAAATACCAGAAAGGAGTTTTCTTTTACTTCTTGGGTTTTGTTTTTCTTTTGGGGGACGAAAGTATGTACCAGAAACACTTTTGATACTTAGAGAAAAAAGAGGGGGGGGGGGATTGGGGGATTTCGTCCAACGCCATTTTTTTAGGGTTTCGTGGATGTGCGGTGGGGTATCTACAATTACTGATGTGGATAAAGCCCGGCAAAAAGTTGAGAAAACGGATGGCAGAGATTAGCTTCTGTTATGGATAAGCTGATTTCCGCCGTCCAATTCAGGGAGCGCATCTCTTCACACCAAAGCTCATCGCGCATCTTCTCTCCTCTCGCGCGCGCGCTTTCTCGCTCTCACAACTCTCTCTCTTTCTCATCTGTCTTCTTCGTCGCCACCGATCACACTAATGAGATCCAATTGTTGCTGAAGATTCAGAGCAGATGATCAGCATGATGATACCAATCACAGATAGCGAGATCCTGATCGCATCTTCGTTTGCATTTTGATTTGCTGTAAGTACAAGAGGAATTTTATTTCCACTGGTACATTCCTTCTTCTTCTTCTTCTTCTTTTTGTTGGGAATTACAGTCGTGTCGTGGCGGCTTGATATGATCTTTCCTGCGAGTCCTCCTCGTCATCGCTGTTCCGCCTTTTTTAATACATACTTAGCAGTGTGGATGCGAAGCTATGCTTCGCACGCTTGAGGAGTACAGGGACAGTGAACGCTGCATTTCTTGGGCTTCTTTCTTCTACGGGAGACAGCAATTTTTCTTCTTTTTCTTCGAACGGCTTCAGTAGTTTTTCTTCCAGGTAGGTAGTCTACTACTGTATAGCTGCTGTTACTTCCGCACTTTTACGCATTATGATCGTGTGATCTGCAGTGGCGGATGCTCTGATCTGCTGTCGAATTTCTTCCCTAAGCTCCCGAAGATCGCATGTTTTGTATTGCCTGAGAGAAGTCATTTTGTCTTTTTTCTTGTGATCGACCTTCCCTGCGCTTACCTGTGCGTGTGTTTTTTTTACCCTGTTTGCGATCGACTTTCCTGCACCTAGCTCTGTGTGTGTGTGTGTGTTTTGTAACGTGTTTGCGATCGGTTCTTCGTGGCTATGGCTATTGTAAGTGCAGTCAGAGACCTGCGAGGCCTGCGATGTGGAGATTGTGCCGGTCTGATCTGGGATTAGCCTGGTGATGCCTAGTGGCAGTCGCTGGAATTAAGTCTTTGTAATAATGCCAGCGTCTAGAGCTAGCAACGCACCACGAATATCGCCTGCTACCATATAATGCAACTGTAGCACACCTTCGAAGTACGGGAAGCCTAGGAATACGGTCTGATCAGATCGCTAATTTCTCCATTTTTCTAAGGATCCTAGAATTCACGTTTGAAAGCCATGTTGGAATATGCGCTTCTAGTCTGGAGGCCTGTTATACGAGCAGGTGACATAAGAGCAGCATTGGTTCATTCCGCAGTCTGTTGCCCTTGGTTGCAGGCTACTGTTCAAGAAGGGCCACAAATTTGGTGAAAGTTTTCAAAGGAAAGGTGTGCTGCATTTTGTCTGCAAGACGAGACAAGAAAAGAGTCACGCGCGCGCGCGCACAAGATTGTTGAGGAGCATGCTAGAGAGTCATTCTTCCTATGGCGGCCTACAGGCATGCCAGTCTTGGCTGCCTGACTTTTTGTCAACAACAAATCCTTCTGCTGCTGCAGGAGGAAAGGTCCAGCGGGCTCAAGTGCAGCAGGCTAATAGATGCCTACAAGAATGCAATGATGAAGAAGAGCGGATCTGTGCACACTGTGGAACATCGAAAACTCCACTGTGGAGAAATGGACCACAAGGTCCTAAGGTATTTTTCTACTACCTACTTTATTCACTAACCGAGTGTAGCTATAGAAAACTTGTAAAGTGTGTGACTGTGTTGCTGACCCCCCTTTGTACTGTTTGCTTCTGGCACAGTCTCTTTGCAATGCATGTGGGATTCGTCACAAAAAGGCAGGAAGACGGTCAGCTGCTCTTGTTAGCTCAGAATTTGAAGATGGCCACTCTATTATAGCAGGTGCCGGGAAAGGGGGAAAGCGCAAGCTGGAACAAGTGTTAGGACAGCAGTACTGGATGTATCAGCAAGCCCGGAAACAGAGAGGGGAGGTCTATGCACGACCAAGAGATAGTCTGCTTAGTAGTGGTGCCAGCTGCATCACATGGCAGCAAAGTTTGTTACCATCTGCACAATCCCCCTTACAGCACAATTGCCATCAACCTCTTCCTTCCATCCAGGAAGAGGACATGCTAGAAATGTGCGCCTTTGCATCTGATGAAGAGGAGGGTGCTGCCTTGCTAATGGCTCTTTCCCACTCTGGATGTCTGAAGTGTTAGCTACCTTGTCTCTGAATGTGATGCACCACTACATTGGGTGTACATGGTACTGTACATAGTTAGGGCACATAGGGAGATGAAGATGGATGGCTGATGTACAAAGCTGGTACATGGCACTCTCATTCTATAAAATGTGCTGCAAGGCACCTTGGCTTTCTCTCATTGCCTGAACTGGACCAGGTCCAAAATTGTATCATCTGTGTATGGTAGCAGCAACGTGTGGACCTGAACTGTTGTTTATGCCCACCCAGGCATCCCAATCATGTGATATTTCAAGATGTTCTGGGTTGTCTACTTCCACATTCAGATCCCAGGACTTCATCAGGCAAGATTTATCAGGCCCTTGAAGAGGGTCTCACTATCTGTGTTTCTCCCTCAATGAACCCTCATGCCAGGGACTTGTTTGAGGTGTATTAAATATTTGGGGAGAGAAATTGTTGATCATCCTAGAGCAGCATGTCATGCAGAACCAAATAAAGTTTTGTTTCACTCATATGATGTTTCTAGAAATTCTTACAGGTCTGACATTGACAAGGGAAGTCCAATGCCTTGCTGATCCAGCACTTCTGTCTGTTTACATGAAATTTGGGAACTGTTGTTACATTCAGGTCAGCTCTTACTTGTGTATCATTTGAGATAATTGCTTCTAGAGGATGATTAATTTTTATTGTGCGAATTTTTTTTCGTGTCACCTCACAGATTCAATCTGACTTGAAATTTCTTTCTGATCTTGGAAAACTTAGTCTGTCTTTACAACCATATGATAATATATATATGTAGTACAGCTATATGTAAGAGAGATACAGAGAGAGATATGGGACTGTGCTTGCTACTTCGCATACAAACAATATAGATTTGGCAAGATGCTCAGGAAGAGAGTATCCAGATTACAAAGGAAGGTTATTCTGGCTAATGTTCATACAGTGATGGAGTTGGACAAAATCTTTGAAACTTCAAGCCAGTTGCCAAAGTGCAGGTTGCTCTCATGTGGAGGTGCAGAAAGAGGCTGATACTAAGGACAAAGTAACCTCTAGTAACTGGTGAAGGCTTGCAGTAGGGGGAAAGGGGTGCATGCATTTGTGTAGTCAGGATTGGCATCTGTCTACCATGGAGTGAAACAGGGTCCATCAATGCTGGGGAACGGATGGGAGAGCTCAACTTTGAAAGTGTACCATCTAAATTGGCAGACGATCAACTGATTTTAAGCATGTTGTGAGAAAGACAAGCCCGTTGAGAGGACTAATTCAAAAGAAAAATTGAGGGAAGAGAGTACGTTATAATGAATGACAACCCCATAAGTAACCATTCCCATTTTCAGACTTGAGAAAGGAGCAGAGAACATTCATCACTGCAGGGGTCTAACAAGTGGAAACAGCACACTTCCAGAATCTGGCCAGAACCTGGATAAGCATTCACTGCTGAATCTGTAGTTCTTCACTGTGTCCAATATTTGGGGCAAGCAAGTGAGAGAAGGCATCCCACAGTTTTGGACATGCAGGAGAATCATTCTTATTTGGCAGCACATGAGTTCTGACTGCCACAACATCAGTAAAACCTTATGTGAGCTACAAAAATGGGGACTAAGAACTTTCATATCTCAAAATTGAGAAGTCCATAGTTTATAACTTATGCTCCAAGATATCTAGGACTTGGGGAAACGTGATCACCATATCCAGAAATGCACAAAATCAGATGAATATAGCAAGTTGTCACATTTATCTGAAGTTTTCATGCCAATGTATGCAGACTTCAAGGTACAGGGGAACTCTCTGGTGGTTGTAGCACATCTTGCTTTCCAGGTGAGCTTTATCAACTCATGCACTTGAGAAACACCTTCCAGTGCAGAAATGAAAGTTCGGTGGAAATCAAGCTGAGCCATTTTACTGAACAGAGGAAAACATTAGTGACATTGATAATTGACACAGTTGAAAAGATTTTTGGGACATCTGTCTCAAATTGATGGTCTACCAGCACCTGCCTAGCTAAATTTACAGTTCTCGTGATACTTTGCTCTTGGTTGCTCCTTGTTGGAAACCATCTGCATCTCGTGAGACTTGGCTTGCCCTTGCTCCTTGATGGACACCATCTGCAACCACAATGTTGCCCAAGTGTTCATCAGCCCAGCATTGGGCAACAATACATGCAGATAGTGCAGGAGGAATTTCAGCAGAAGAAATATCTTATTGAACTTCCTCCATACTTGCTATAAGTTTAAACTAGAAAGATGACCAATGATAATTTTATAGAGATTGCAGATCCACAAAGTCAGTGTGGATAGTCCAACACTGATAAACACTGAAGAAAATGAGTTTGAACAATAGTGACAGTCAAAAACACACAAAGATTTGAGTTCAAACAATAGTGACAGTCACACAGTCAATCTCAGACATCAACTAACATACAGAGTTTCTGTAATAGGACCCAAAGTAACATGAAGACAGTCACAATTTGGGACAAAACATATACAAGATCACCAAGGAAATGAGGAAGAAGAGGGGAACAAACTGACAGGAAACAGGAAGGGAGGAGAGAAACAAGGAAAATCTTAGCAGAACTAAGTTAAGAGCAGGAGTTAAGAAATCAAAGGACTGCACAGACAAGGACAGGGTTTTTCAGCATTTGATCTTGGGAGATTCAACAACTAGCTATTTGAAAGCAGTCTTACAAAAGTCAAACTATTCTGAGAAGAGATGTCAGCTTTCTGCAACTTGCCAATCCAAGGCTCATTGATCACAACCAGAAGGAGCTTTGCCACTTAGTAAGGACAGGCTGCATTTCAGTGTCTATTTTTTTTTCCACACATTAGACCTCCTAATTGTGTTTGTTCCTCATGAAGTAGAGCACAGAATACATACCAGGCACTGGTTGTAACATTGAAGTAAAGCACTCAGTCATAGGAGTCATGTGCTGACTAGTCAGATTAGTCTCCCAGCCCTGAGTGAGAACACCATGCATTATCTATCAAATGTGTGCCTTGAACACCATGAAACTGGAGGATCTGATTAGGGTGTCTGGAGGTTGAAATCCCACAACAAAGGTTCTGAAAATCATACAACTGAACATTTGCCCCAAACTCCAGCATAAATAAGTGAAGGCATGCATCTACTGGTCATGTAATATGACAAACCAGCTGGCATAGTTCACTCACATTGTGAATCTCACACATGGGCTAAGAGCTAAAGAAGACCAACCATGGCAGGACCTCTCAAAGATGGTGTCTGCAAGGAAGATGGTAATTTTGCCCCTGTTTCCATCCTGTACTTCACTAGGAACTCCTCCCAGCTCAGGTCATTGTTCCGTTTCTGCAAGAAGAAATTGTCTTTGTGACCATAAAACCCTCGTGCACAAGCCACATGAATCACCAAGTGAAAAGAAACAACAGACATCCACCAGGAAATGGACAAGCTTCACCAAATGGTATGATCTTCAGAGTTCAACCTAATGCATTCTTATGTAGATGCAGCAAGACAATTCATTAGACTGCAGCACTCAAAAATGAAAGGGTTTCAAAGAACATCAATGTGATTGCAGAGAAACTCTGTAATAACAGAGGGCACAGAAGGAAGTATGCATCAGTTCTGGGAAAGCTAATATAAAGAGGACAAGAATAAGTGCAATAAAAACTTACTGAGTGTCACACACAAAGCATCAGACCATCACTTTCACCATGAATGAACTAGCTGGAATTACTCCCCAATGACTTCATTGGCTGCTAAAAATGGGTGTAGATAAGTAAATGATGCTCTCTGCTGAAATGTAAGGCAAAAATACTATGCAAAAATATACATCCTTACACTCTGTTTCATTTCCAAAACCAACACAAAGACTCCTTGAAAAGTCAGTTACTACTCAAGAAGTACATTTATTCAAAAGGCAATGTTATCTTAATTCAAGTTATGCCAAGCTTGTGAGGGTCCACAAGCTCTTTGCTACAAATATTTCATTCTGACATGCAGGACTTCATTTTCTGAATGCATGCCAGAATCTGACATCATTGATGCCTGTTGTTTAACCAGGAATGAGCATCCCAAATACAGAGCAATGAAGATTACCTGTCCTGCTAACTGCTTGCTGATACTTTGCATCAATTGCTCCTTTTCTGCACAGATTTTGCATCAGTTGCAACTACCATTGAGTTAAAGGACAGACTGTTACTACAGAGAAGCAGGGACAGACAAGCAGAGGAACGTCAGCTACATCTGCATTTTCTTGGTATGGGATACTGAGTTAATACAAAGAGAATTCCAACTTTTGCCAAGCCCACTCTATCACCAATGTGGCCTGCTCAGTGCTATTTGTACACAACAAACAAAAAGGAGAAATCCAGAACAACATGAACCATTTGCTAGACAGACATCTTATGAAGCAGAGAAGTGAGTAAGGTACGTGATGTTCTAGGGACACAGAAGCCTGGTGTGTTTTCAACAGATGCTCCAGCTCCCATCTGGCCACCCTGTGCTTGTGGCCCTCCAAGTAGGTGCGCTTTATCATGTATGATGTTAAGTTGAATAGTGCCATCTGGTCGAGTGGTAGCTTCCGTGTTAGGGCAATATTCCTTGAGAAATTGCATCATGGGCATCTTCCGGATGTGACTAGGGTACTTGGATTGTTGCAAGGTAAGCTGCCCAGTGATGCTTGCAATATGACCATCCTTAAGAGCGCGAATGGCTGCAGCTCTTGACTCCACTGCACAAACCTCCTCACAACACACTCATGCATTAGAAACCGATTCCCGTATGGTTAATCACAACCGCTCTGCAGCACAGAGCAAGGGCGTACCAAGCAAATTCGTCAAACCCTAAACAAGAAACCCTAATCTAGCAAAACCTCTAAGAAAACTTCAACCAAAGCCGGAGTGCACTTGGTGGAGAGCAAGAATCGTCAGAATGTCTGAATCCCGCGGTAAAAGAGACGGTAGACGAGAGTTCCAAGAATAGCAAAGAAGCTGAGGACTCATGCAAACCTAACAGCGCCATTGACAACAGAAAAACTCAATAGGAACCGAATCAAAGCTGTATGGATCCAAATAGGTACCTTCGCGGTCGCAAGCCTCGCAGACAAGCTTGACGATACGCATGCGCTCCTCATGATCCGTCTTTGCTTTCTCCTCTTCCTCATCGAGGAGTATTACTTCCGGGGGCACATTTGTATCCTTCTTTGCCAACGGCTTACGAATCGCACCTTTCTTAGGCCGACCCATGGAACCCCCTCAAATCCCCACTACCGCTAGAACACACACAAAAGACACACATGCACTACACACAAACAAACAGAGCAAAATCGCAATACAGAGCAAATGCCGCAAGGAAATAATTTAATGAAAGCAAATTACGAAGTCCGTGCGCTGGGATTGGCAGATGAGCATTCAGGTGCGATGATTGGTTCTATTTTCTCGCCGAAATTGGATCTAAATGGCTGTTAGAAAACCGCGAAGAGCTGCTGCAAGGACCCGACGCGACAGAATTTTCGACGTCGCCGCTGTCGGCGAGAGTCGAAGGAGGGGCGGGAAAATTACCCTTCGCAATTTCAAATTTGGAACGGGTCTGTCTCTCTCAAAGTTCCTGACCCGTTCCAGCCTCCAGCCTCCAGGGATTTTCTATTTTTTATTTTTTTGCCAAATTTTGTGATATAGAAATTTAGGTGGGTTTTTTCCACCAAAAAAAGGAGAAAAATTAGTCGAATCAGCAATATACAGTTTTTTAAATCAAAAAATTTCCTTTTTTCTAGTCAAGAACATGACAAAAGTTGTTGATTTTTTTTTTGAGCAATTCTCTTTTCCCTTGAAATTTAATAACAAAATGTATGCACTTTTTAATAGTAAATTTGTCTTTTTTCAAGAGGGAAAGTTTGGAAAAAACATGTTTTTTGTATAAGAGAAGGGCTTGAGTACATGCATTTCCATGATTTGAGACCTGTGCGTGAAACCATTAGGATAAATTTGAATTGGAGGATAGATATTATGCCACATTATGCAAATCAAATTAGCTTGCTATTGATTGTCCAATGATTGAAACATTCAAAAATTGGCTCATCATTGTCATACCTTCTAGCTTAATGACAAACATGGGCCTCGTCCTTTTTTTTTTGAATACAAAACTTAAAATGGTGACCTTCTAATGATGAGGTTTGGTTTATTGTTTCTCCTAGTGGATGCAACCAACTACAATTGATTCTTGATAAGATTACAATGAATTTTCTAGATTTGAAAGACAAAGTCTTATCAAATAAGATTGGCCAAGGTATTGCAATTACCTACATCAAAGAGGCGATTGTTCCTCGACAATACAAGATGAAAATAACAAGGCACAAAGATCCAATTTCATATGGCAAGTAAGTTATATATAATTTTTTAAATTTATTATGTTGTTGTTTAAAAATAAAAGAAAAGTTTCTTGACTGATTTGTTATGTGTGCATGTACAACTAGATTGATAAGCATTTATGAAACAAACAATTATTAAAGGTGAAATGAAGTTTGGTTGATTGTTGCGTTATGAAGAGGCACTCACTAAGGAAAAATCTACATATGAAAGCTAAAGCAAGTTGTTGTATTTGACATTTTTTGCTATTTTACATTTCTTTCTTTCTACTTATATATATATATTCTTTTTTGACAATTTGAATGCAAGATGCTTTTCATTTAGTGGAAGACACAACTCCTGATCATGATGACCATCGTATTGTTGTTGTTTTTTGCTAATGCTAAAAATGTTGTTCATCATGTATGTGGTTCTAAAGTTAATATGACCAATGTGGTTTCTATTGAAAATATTTTTCATTATGTTTTTATTGATTTTGTTATGACTATAAATCAAAAGAAGGCAATGAGTAAAGCTAGTGTTTCTACATATAAAGATAATGTGGTGCATGTACTTGATCCAAGTAGATTGGGTGGAACTATTGTTTATCTTAAAGATAGTTTTGGAATGCTATGTTTGAGAAGGAACTTCCAAAGTACCAAGACCAACTTTCAATGTAATTTTTCCTTGACATACACTTGAAACAATGAATGTCAATACAATTTTTGGCCATGTTTTTAACAACTTAAACAATTACCCTATTAGTATTACCCTATGTAATGGATCCAATGTTAAAAGAAGATAGATGTTGAATCTTTAGTTGGGAGTAGGGATGTTGATACAAGGTGTAAACATAATTTTTAAAAAGTCAATTGCACCAAGGATTGAATATTTTAAAATAAAACAATTAGAAGACTATTTTTAAGATCATAATTACAAATTTACATTAATTTAAAAAAAAATTATGACCTAAAAGATGTTGCATGTTGTACTATTATGTAAAGACATACACAAAAACATTTTCAGAAAAAATATCATTTTCAAATCATTTCAAGTCCTTTTAAAAGTTGTTTTTTAAATGAAAAACATTGGTTATACATTGTTGTAAAAATGTTTTTGGGTATTTCATACTCATTATATTCATCTATCTAAAAATGTATCCAAATGTTCCCATAATACTTTAAGAATGTTATTGCACACATTCATCCAAAACAATTCAACATATCAACTTAAATTACGTCCTCCCATAATGAAATTAAATAGTAGTCACATCCCATAATGGTTTTTTGTACCTTTATAAACCTTACACCACCATCATTAGAAACTTCATTTGTGCCAACATAAAACCAATAAACCATCATAATAATAAGAAAAGAAAAATACATTAATAAATTTGAAGAAAAAAATTATTAATGTAATGTCACAAAGGAAAATCTATAAAGGTTTTTTTTAGTGCAATAATGCTAACGAGTGAGCAAGTGAATAGGTTCATTTGTTCATTTGAGCAAGTAAGAATCTACAAAAATATTCCATGCCATGTCATGGAATATTTTGCCATGTCATGTGCCTAATGTTTTGGGATCAACAATGGTTTATTGATTTTGAACATGGGTTTGGCCAATAGAGCTATCAAATGTAGCATCATGTGAAGGTTTGAAAGCAAAAAATAAAAAATATGCATTTCATCATCCTTGTTACAAGTAATATTCCAAATGTTTATGGCTCTTACACGAAAATTATAAGATTTTCAAAACTGTTGAAATGGGTGGAAACTACATGGTTGAGAAATATTTAATGAAATTAAAATTCCAAAATCTTTAATTATTTGCTAAACATGTGTTGAATTGGCCAAAACACTACAATATTATACATTAAAAAAAATACACATGGAAACATGTTATGATTGTCAAAGGTTTTATTTTTAATATTGGCCATGGCCTAAATGGAAATAAATTTATGAACACCACTAATATTCACTAGAACAAAAAAATAGACATTTCATAGTAATGATTGAAATAATATAAAATGCAAAAAAACTTTTAGGTCGTAATTGGAATTTATAACTTCCTAGATAGTGTAGGCAACTACAACAAGCTTGATGAATGAGAAAATCATAATTGATTTAATGCAAATGCAATTGTGATGTACTATCATTAAAGTCCAAAAGCTTTAGAGCGCATCAACAAAGGTTGGACTTCATCCCAACTCCACATGCAATGATGAATGAACTTTTTTGTGAACCCACATAACATAATCATTTGCAAGATGTGATACACATGTTTACATTGCACATATGCCCCATGACCACCCAAAGAAGCTACCAACATTGCGACAAAGTAAACACATGAACATCTAGGGAAATTTCCAATGGTGATGTCATATTATTTGTCATCAAAAAAAATTTGTTCATATGTAGGTGGTGGGACATCAACAATGGGGAAAATTGACGTGTTCCCAAGTTCCTTAATAGACCCAAGGTGGGTCTAAGTTACTCAAACAACGGAATTGTGAGAAACTTGGGGCACGTTCCTAGCTCTCAACACTAAAAGGGGTAGAGGGGCGTGCTAAAGCTTCGGGATAGGACTAGGCAAAATGACAAGTTTCACTTATTTACTCGAACCTACATCAAACCAACTAACAAGTTGGTTAGATCACTTTCTAAAGCACCCTTGGTGCTAGGACAAGCCACGGGCAATTTTGGACTCACAAGACTCACCATGGCTTGGATTCGGGGGAAGCCACCACCTTCCCCCATATAATATACTATGTGCCTTTCCGCGGCACCCACATCCGAATGGTTTTTTGTCCCGGGATTCCCAAGGAGGAGTCCCGAAACTGTCCCGGTTTCGACTCCCGAAACTTTGCGAGGTCATAACTCTTTGTTCAAACCTCCGATTGGAATGAAGTCTAAAGCAAACTTGTAGCTCTCCTCGAGAGCTTTGCTAGTTTGACTCCCGGCCCTTCTTTCTGCCATAACTTGTGCTGCAAATGTCCAAATGGCACATGTGAGGCCATTTTCAACATCTACATTTTGATAACTTTCTAATGATATAAAAAATACCCCAATGCAAGGTGTTTTGACCTCTACAATCAAACTCTGAAGTTTCGAGAGTCCCAAAGGGCTCCCAAGTCCCAATTTTGGGAATGTGAGTTTCATCCTCACATTCTCTCAAAGTAGGGTTGCGACAAAAATAGTGCATTAGAGAAGTAAGATGCCAACCTCCCAATTGTTGGTGTGCTATTGTGTTAATTTGAAAATGGAAGGTCATTTCACCTTCTTGCCACCATGAGTTGTAAACCAACAATAACTTGCATCGGATGGCCTCACAATAGGCACATGGGAATCACTTGAACTAGAAGAAGGGGAGCCAAAAAAACTTTGAGTGTTGTTTTTATGTAGGTGGTCAAAGGAAAACCCAACTTCTTCTAAAATTGTTACCTTTTTTTTAATTAAGTTAATACCTTATTGAATGGGCCAAATAGTTGGAACTATAAGCTTTGTAACTACAAATTTTCACATTGTCCCACCAACACAATGTTTAAAGTCATTGGGACAAAACTAATGTTTATGATGTTCGAATGATTTGTTCTGATATTGTATTCAAAAACTTGAGTAACATGGAACATGAGTTCCACTTACAAATTTTTAAAGGTTGATCCTTACTTTACATTTGAGTGCCATGGTTTTTTGGAATGCAAAACATTGAATTGCAAAATTGGATGGGCAATGTTCAATACACTATTAAAATTCAAAGTTTATCAAACCATATAACTTGAGTAAATGATCTTTTTTGACCCTTAAACATATCCATTTTGACTAAAAGCTCAAATGTTAAATGACATGTGTAGTTTTTGTCTAAGTAATTTGACTAAGATGACTTGTCAACTAGGTATTAGATTGAACATTTAATCAAAATGTACCTAAAAATGAATATCCTAGTCAAAATGACATTTGATTTAGTCACAAGTGACAAGGAGTACCTATATTACTTATGTACCCTATGGGTTTTGTTGGTTAAAATGGCATTTGGCCTAGTCAAAAATGGCAAAGGGTACTTGTATTATGTAAGTACCCTCGGGGTCTTGTTGGTCAAAATGACACTTGGCCTAGTAAAAAAAGATAAATATTGTTTATATTAATTAGGTGCCTTAAGTCTTGTGTTGGATAAGTTAAACATATACAATGTTAATAATGTTTATTTCATAATTTTGGTTTAATACCAAATATGGTTTGAATAAACATTTTTAATGTTTATTTTGGTATATACTAAAACATATTATCTTTAATATTTTTTTTGATATTATTAAAATTAAAATTTCAATCTTGATTTTTAATAATTAATAAATATTTTAAATCTTTCGGCTGCAAAGTTATTTATTATAACCTTTAGTATGTCAATTAGTAACAATATGACATATTACATTATTATGTAAAACAAAGCTTATTTAATCAATTTTTTATTTACATTTTTTATTTGGACAAATGTTATAAATATCATTTTTCAAAGATTTCAATTGATGTGATGTTAAGGTTTTTAGAATTTGTATTGATGATTTTAATTAATTAAAATTATCATGGTTATATATTAATCAATATTTTTTGAAAGTATTAGTTACAATTTCTTATGTACTTAATTACATAAGTTTACAAAGTTTATTTCATTATAGTAATTTTCTCAAATTATTTTATAATAATTTATGATAATTTTTTTGTAGTTATTAAATTAAAAAATTGAAAATTGCTTAATTATTATTTGATAATTTTTGGATTCTCGAAAATTATTTCATCACAAAAAATTACAATAATTATTTATTATTTTATAAAATAATCTAATCCCATAATGTTATGTAATTATGAACTTATAATTATTTAATTACCCTAATAATTTTAAATGAATTAATTACAACATTTAAATATATATATATATAATTACAATAATTTTTAATAATTATATAGCTACTTAAGTAAGGTAAATTTATGAAATTATTTCAATAAAATATTGTCCTGAAATTAATGAAATATAAGAATTTTGTGAAATTTTTTATTTACAATGAACGAAATGGAATTAGTACAAATAATGTAAGGAGATTATGGATGTGGAGTAATTGGAAGATGAAATCCGCAACATTCATTCATAATGATGATGTTAAATGCTTCCACATGGCTATAAAAAGGACACATAAACTTGTAGTGATGGGCCATATTAATTTCAAGAATCATGCATTAATTAAAAAATGGTGAGTAGATGAAAAAATGAATGTGACGAGCAAGATGTTCAAGGACGAAAAAAAATGGGGTAATCATCAAAAGTAGTTTGTGTTTGTTGCTAGAAGTTGTGAGCGTTTTCAAAGTTTTGGAATTCACAACAATATGAGTGCAGAGAGTGCAATTAAAAAACTACAACAAATAGCAAAGGAAAAGGAAGTGCAAAGGAGTGAGCATGGATAAAGTTAGGAGGAGGAAGCAGAATCGTTGAAAAAAACAAAAGTAGAAGAAGAGTTGAGAAAAAACATAAAGAAAAAAAATGTTGAATATTTAGTCGTTGGTTGTAAGGTCACCGCCACATTCATCATCATCTTTGGAATGTGCAGAAAGGAAGGCGTATAATGAGAAGATGTAGTTTGTGCAAACGATAATTCAAGACATAGATACAATTAGAACATCTATAGTTGAATTTTTTCACATAAGTAAACGACCTCGACGTGTAAGAAAGTAAACATGATTAGGAGCTACATCAATAGATTTAATGTGCGTTGAAGAATTAGAGGAAAATGAAGCTGAGGAGTAACATTTTGTGGAAACATAGACAATGTAGAAGGATGCAAGGGAGGAAAACATTGTTGTGAAGGAAGAACAACTATCCACAAAAGTGCAGTTGAAAGTACATCAAACCATAGAGGTGTAGACATTGATAAAAGCATAGTGAAGGGCGATGGATGAAGCAACATGAAGCGGAAGTGCTAGCAAAGAGAAGATGTGCATCACTTCTACCATAATTACAAATCCACCCACAAAAGATTCCATAGTTGGCTAAATTTGATAAGCAAATGGACAACTTCAAGCAAAGGAAGAATACATGATAGACCTAACATTATCTTCACATCAACCAAGAGATGAAGGTTGGTTGTTGTTTCACCTTTTATAAGTGAATCCTATGCCATTTTCACCAAAAGAGTGTTATATTCTTTCATGATCCTTTTTGCAAGTGACAATGTGGAAATCCATTGAGTGTGTACATTTTTCAACATTTTATTTTATTTAGTGTCCATTAGTTCAACAAGATTTTGGAATTTAAAGTGACACTTAAAGCTCATGCTAAATGACTTGAATGAAAGGTTTGGAGGAGCCATTCTAAAGGTGTATAATATTAAATGGTTTGCCATGTGGGGACAAAAACTCAAAAAAGTCCTTAGGACTATCTTTAGAAATAGGCACTTGTGGCTCCTATTAGCATGGTTGGACCCAACAATATTTTATTATAAGAATGAAACAATAGCAAAACAAGGTTGTGACAAGAAAACATACCAAACACTAGTGTTGAACATACTAAAGATAATTGAAGGTTGTACCTCTATTTATACCCCTTGGGGACCTAACTCAAGGAAGCTTCCATGGAAATTTTATTTTCACGTGTGGTCCATGCATACCCATGTGGCCCATGACTAAACTAAAAGTGAATTAGGAGTGAATTGAGGATGAAGTGATAGTTAACTAAAAGTGAATTGAATTAACAATTAACTAAAGGTGAATTAATAGTTAATTAAGAGTGAATTGAATTGACAATTAATTAAAAGTGAATTGAAAATGAATTAAAAATGTGATGTTGGTGACGATGCTACCAATGATGTTGGTGATGATGCATGCAATGACATTGGTGATGTCATTCGTGATAGTATTGAAAATTGGAACTATAATTTTTTTTTCAATTTTGGAGGAAATAGGCCAACAACTCTTGGATAAACATACATTCACATTGGGTTAACTTTCAAGATAACTTTTGATTTAAATAATATGTTGCCAAACTTTCTTTTAAGACGAAAAATATCATGATATTAGGACCAAATTTGATTATAGTCTTGGTGGCCATTGATCCTCACATGTTATGATCATTATAACAAAAGATCTCCATGTATGCTAAGTGATTTCATTAAAGTCTTAGTAAATAGGGACTAGTTAGAAAGTAATGAATTCACTGGTCTAGTAAATAGGGACTAATGAATTGCACCTACATGTTGTAATAGTGGATACAAATCTAGGTAAAAACTAGATGGAGGATTTGGCGTCAACATCATGATGAAGGAGCTTATGATGTGATTAGGATTGTCCAATCTAAACCAACATTGTACACACTCCAAATGACAAATCAAACCATCATAAAACCAATAAGCCTCATTAAGGATGTAAAAATCCATATCCACGAAATTCCTTACATTGCAACATTCACGGTAATGAAAAACAATGTTTTGGATTCCACTTACTCCATGTTGTTAGGAAGACCTTAGTTGTGTAATGCATGTGTTACCCATGATTTGAAAAAACAACTTAATCACCATTGAAGGCAATGGAACTGTTTAAACAATCATAATAACCAAACATTTGGATAACAACACCAAACATCTTAAGGTTCTATTATGTTATGATTTGATGGAGGGCGTTATAGACAAGGAAGAAAGGATATTCCTTGTGGTAGAATTGGATTTATTTACAATTGAGATTATCACCTTATCAAAATCAAAAACTTTCACCGTTGTAATTTTCGGTGCATAAATTGGTAATGAAAAATTCACATTCAATTCAATTTCCCACATTTTGAGGGAGAGATTCAAGTTGATAATACTCCAATGTGCATCAACATCCAAGAATTGGATATTGTATGCTAAACATTATTAGAGGATATATAGGTAAGGCTACTCAATTTGATAATTATTGATAACCCTTAAATGGTAAAGTTGAATGTCACCTTGGATGAGCAGGTTGTTACGGGCACAAAATCATTGTTTAAGGAGTATAAAGACATTTTTGCATGGATGTATGTTAATCTTAAGGGAATTCCACCCCATATTACTTAACATCGCATTGAAGTTGACATGCAACCATTCCTCCTACCCATCAAGCAAGATATATAATGAACCCAAATTATGCTATAGTCATCTAACAAGATTTGGACAAACTTTTGAATGTAGGGTTCATTATTCTAATGGAGGAAACTAGCTAGTTATCACCCATCATTATGGTACTAAAAATGAATGGCAAGTTTTAAATTTGCATGGAATTTTTATGACTCAATGCTACAACCAAGAAGCATCCAAATCTTTTACCATTCACCTAAAATGGTTCTAGACAAAATGGCAAGTCAAATAGTCTATTCCTTTTTGGACGGATTTTTCAATTACCACCAAATCATGATTACTTTTGAGAATAGGTACAAGACCACATTCATTACATATTGGGGAGCTTTTGACTAAGTGGTCATGTCATTTGGACTTAAAGATGCTCCCCCAACCTATCAATGGGGTGATGGATATGGCCTTTAAAAAATATCCTAAAGTCTTCATGAAATTATTCTTGATGATTTTAATGTTTTCAACGATCTAGATACACGTTTATCAAAGTTATAGTTATGTATTGTAAATGCAAAGAATTCAATACTAACTTAACTTTTGAGAAATGCATGTTCGTTCATTCATGAATGAATCTGGGTTACATTGTATCCAAAGAAGATAGCAAGCTACTAGATTGTAAATGTTTTTTGACAATTGTCCATATGCCTACACCAAAAACACCTAAGGACATTCAAGTTCTCAATAACATGGCAAAATACTACAAATGTTTCATTAAGGAATTCACTTTTATCATGGCTCCCATCATTAAGTTATTGTGAAACACATAAGCTTTTGAGTGGACAAAAAAATGCCAATTAGCTTGGGAAATAATCAAGCAATGTTATGGATGCACCAATTTTGATTTCGTCCCATTGGGACCTAGAGTTCCATGTTCACACAAATGCTTCTAATATGGCAATAGGGGCTATGTTGGCACAAAATCCTACCGAAAAATGTGACCAACTGATTGTCTATGCGTCTCAATTACTCAACCACATCAAACGAAATTATACAACAATTGAAAGGGAGGCATTTGCCATGGTTTATGCCCTAAGTAAATTTTATCATTATTTGTTTGGTAACATATTCATTGTTTATGTGGACCACATGGCATTGTTATACTTAATTTAGAAACCACAAGTTTTAGGTTGAATAACCAGATGTTTACTTCTTTTTTCTGAATATATTTTTTCCTATAATATACAAATCAAGAATATTTCATTCGGTGGTTGACACATTATCTTGTTAAACAACATTGAAAAACATGGAATTCCTAATTTTTTAAATTAAAAAATGTTCAAGTCCAATTTGAAAATGGGGTTTGATTTCATGTATGCACTACACAATATGCAAGGTTGCAAATTTTATATGCACAAAGTTTTACAACATGAAAAAAATTAAAAATTGTGAAGGTATCAAATTTACAACAAATTAGAATATCACCTACTTCAAAAGTTCAACCTACTTGCTAACTTTTCAAAAAAATTCAATATGGATATTTTAGTATTTTATTTTCAAGATTCCTTGATTATAATTCTAGTTTTAGCAAAAGGTTCATTTCACCATTCAATCCTTGTGTTAGTTCCACCTAAGGGTGTTGTGTTATGTTGTGTTGGGTTTGATGAATGATTCTACCATTCTTTTTTGTTCATTTAAAATAAACATATAGTAGGTTGGTAAACGTTGATGGTCTTCAACTTGCCACATGTCACTTGAATGACAAATCTTCTAGGGTAGAACAATATGCTATATATGTAATCTTCCAAACAAAAAAAAACATGTTTTTCTTTTATTTTGGCATGTTCCCATGTTTCCAATGCCATATCCATGACCTTCTCACAATTTTCACAACATTTCCATGTTTGGTCCTTTAAAGTTCCTTTGTCATTTCAACATTCCAATGATGTCACCAAAATGTTCACATGCAACATTCCCATGTAGTATCCATAATCATTTTATGGTGCGTTATAATCAATCACCAAATATGTATATGTAATGAAATAGGGTTGCCAAAGGTAGCTTACTTTGCATAATGTGCATCCATTGGCTATTCCATAGTATAATATGATGGATGTGCAATTACAAGTATTTTGGTTACATCTTCCCAATATAATTCATGTTGCAATGCATCTTCAAAACCAATAATCTATAATTTTCATGCCCAATCAAACATCCATAATTTGCTACAAGTTGAAAATATACATCATTGATCAAAGTGATGCTAACCAATTGTGATCATCCTAATTTAAGTCCAACACATTATATCATTATCTCCAATTCCAACATCACCATGCATGAAAATTTAAAAGGTTTGCATTCTTAATGGACCAAATTTTTTGATGCAAGTTTTTTGCACTAATTAGTGGTTGTTGCTTGTATATGATTAATCCAAGAGAAGGTGAAATTTTTATTTTGAAACAAAAATACTATGAATCGGACAAATATTTTGAGATTTTTCAAACACATTATTGTTGAATGTAAATACACAACTAGTCACATGCACAAAACTACCACAATTCAATGTGTTTTATTGTGCAATTTGGATATGACAAACTATAACAAATCATGGCAAAATTGAGTTCAACTTTTTAAAAAACATAATTTTGGAAGAAGATGTCCAAATATAGTTTTATTCATAATCATGAAGGAAGTTGAAACATGATACAACATGAACAAAATTAGGGTAAAACTTTTACACCAACTAGTTGCATTGTACATACTTAAGATAATTGCCCCTAAGGAGGGATATATATTTATACTTGTTTGGGGAGTTAATTTGAATAAACTTACATATTAGCTTCCCATAAAGGCCATGTTGTAAGGAACCTTATTAAACACAATTTAAGATATATATTGTAGATGAAAGACCAATGACAATAGTTACAATGCTTAACACACATCTTGTTACTCAGGTGAGATGGCAACATACATTGAAAATTTGTCATTTTAAACTTATAATGAAATATGGACACATGATCTTAATGCTAATTTGATTTTAATTAACTTAAGATTAAATTGACACAATGTACATAACTCTTTTGATACATGTATGGTGTTCTGGTATGTTAATTTAATAGGTAGATAGGTTGTTAGTGGTATTTTGAAAAAGTGGTTAATACTAGATCTTACTTTTCTAAATTTATTAGATTATAAATGTGACTAGACCATAAGCACAACTAGTTTATTTTAAAAACTCTTCCTTAAAAATGATAACAACAAATAATTACACTATATGGAAAGCTTTTAACTAATAACTTATAATACATATAATGTTTTAAAGTTGTCTTATGCATACACATAAACAAGTTCTTAAAACTCCATAATTTTTAACTGCTTTTAATCAACCAACCTACAATTCTCATATCATTGAACACTTTCTTGTTCTTTCTTTCAATAACACACATATGAGAATTGCACATTTCTAGATTCTTACATGTGTCTTGTAGACCCTTTAAGTTCACATGCAAGTTTTTCCAATCTAATGAACAAATAGGTAGGAAAATTAAGTAACTACTAGGTAAGTAGATGGTTTATACAGAGGTAAGGGTTGTCTTTATTACCTACCTACTAACAACTTGTTTGTGGGTTGTTAGTAAATATGTAGTGTTAAAAAGTAATTGAGATAATAACCATGATAGGTAGGAAAATAGGTAACTACTAGGTAAGTGGATGGTTTATACATAGGTAAGGGCTATTTTTACTACCTATTTATTAAGAACTTGTTTGTGGGTTGCTAGTAAATAGGTAGTGTAGAAAAACAATTAAATTAACCACCATAGTTACACTAGAAGAAAAGTTGACTTTTTCGACTGGTCCTTGTGACTGTTTTCTAGTCGCAGGCAACATCTACAACTAAAAGTTGTGTAGTTGCGTTGGACAAGTTGCAGTCGTTCTTAGTCGTAGGCGACAATGGGGTTCAATGGAAACTGTTCAGCATACAAATACCAGTTCATGACAAAATACGAGTATACGTATGTGGTGCCAATATTCAACAATTATTTTGGTTATTATTTTCCACTAATGCCCATAGACCACATGGTATATTGGATATTTGATTTAAAATTTTTTCATGACATCTAATAATACTACCTGTCCGATTCAAGCACTAGGATTATGACACGTGGCTTTTAATATGGTATTTACTCTATTATTAAATAATTACAATATATATGGACCGTTCGATTTTACTCATAACGATTATGACATGTGGCAAT
>Ga0116227_10001892_pt1 | contig 47635 bp, 37 predicted proteins | sample S1TSphgellanicum_FD_89693 | JGI IMG/M metagenome (GOLD analysis project Ga0116227, IMG submission 89693) | Host-associated microbial communities from peat moss isolated from Minnesota, USA - S1T2_Fb - Sphagnum magellanicum MG | ecosystem: Host-associated > Plants > Peat moss > Unclassified... | reverse complement strand
AGAGGGAGTATACAACACAATGTGATGCAGAGAACTCAAAAGAACTTGTAAAGCAAAATATTCAACACACATCTTCATCAGGCTTTGTGGCAAAGAAGCTCATGTTTCTAGAGCTCCTTTGCTATCTCCTCCAGTAGAAGCTTATGTGGATGATCAGGAACACAACTTGCACAACATCCCTTCTTTCCTTCTCCCCCCTCCTTTATTAACCTTTAATTAGCTCTTAGGCTCTCCAAAGTTTCATGACTAGACTAGGTTGCTTACTGAAAAGAGACTGCACCCACCCTCTATGTCTTTCACTCAGGAACACAATCCTATCTCCTCATGTGTGACTTTGCACAGTCAGAGCTAAAATCAGCCTCCAAAGAGACTTGACTTGCGCTTTCCCTCTCTGGAGCTACACTGGGTGCTACTACAAACCCTTACCCTGCCTTATTAACATGGTTGCCCAACTTTCCTGATTCGAAACCACTCACATTGTGATGTCATTTATAAATCTTTAACTCTGACAGGAGGTACAAAATACTATGGATACTGTGACTGTGAGACAGCTCTTCCTCGTGATGTAGATACAGAGAATATTGTACAGCTGAAGTTTGAATTACCAAACCCACCCTCCAGAAAAAGTATCACACTCACACGTGGATGAATACCAATAGACAGCAATTCCACAGAGCACACAAAACAGCCAAGACCCGATACAAAGGAGAGCAGTATGTTACAACAGCTTTAACCAACAGTTTCACAACATTATAATGCCATAGTTCACCATCCCAAAACTTGCAAGGTGCACTGCCACTAGACTTTCATTAGAAGCTACTGACTCCCAAGCAACTGCCACAACAATTGTCCCACTGTCACAACACTCAGACAAATTTCTGAAATTGCCTCAGTTGCAGGCTTTGCCTTCACATAAATTCCATATCCATGCACAATATATCTACTGAATGCACACTGTTTGCCAAAGCATAACTATCCATCCCTGCAGCCAGCAATGTATCGAGTTCTGAAACCAATCTAATCAAACAAAATCTTTCAGGACACTGATCTTTCTTGAATTTCTTCATGCTGAAACATAGGCAAATTATAAAATGGACCACACATATAATATGCAAATTATACCGAGGTTTAGCAAAAGCTACAATGTACAATTCTCAAGCTACAGACACAGTACTCCAGTCAAGTCAGCTACTTAGGTCATGGTTGCTGGGTAACCAGATGAAGGACAAAGCTGCCACATCTGTCATCATTGCTGGGAAACCAGAAGAAGCACAAAGCTACCACATTGGCCATGGTTGCTGGCAACCAGTAGACACACAAAGCTACCACATCGGCCATGGTTGCTGGGCAACCAGAAGAAGCACAAAGCTACCACATTGGCCATGGGTGCTGGGCAAACAGAAGAAGCACAAAGCTACCATAGTACTTCTATATGATAAACCTGCATAGCAACCACAAGTCTTTAAAGTGCCTGATTGAATTGAATGTAGCTGACACTTGTGCTCCGCACATTCTTTGGCAACTATTATGGCTTGACATGTTCACAACTGAAGCAGCAACGAACATTTGCCCCTCACACCACTTACATCTGTACCCACTCCCTCTTTGCTCAATGTAGGGTTTGGAATTGAGCAAGCTCCAATGAGAAAAGTAGTAGACCAGATCTACATAGAGAACCTAGACAGAGACTGGAAATGCATTCAGTGCATGCAGTGTTGCAGTCTCAGTCTAGGTTGTTTATGCAGATCCTGGCATGGAATCCCACATCCATCCTTCATCTTCACCACCCCTAACAGATGGTGCACACGAAGGAGTGCAAGGGAGCTGGGAAATTTGCGTCTTCTAGCAACAATGAATGTCGCTAGAAGAGCTCACTAAAAGAGGAGGAGACAGATGAGAACAAAGCAGCCCAGGAGGAGAAGTAGCCGTGACAGGAGGGCCTCCTGCTGCTGGTCCGGCATCATCGCTTGTGCTGGATGGCTGTGGCCGCCGGCCATGCCACCTGCAGTAGCAACATGGATGCCATGACCTCCGCCCATCGATGCGGCGTCTGGAAATCCTTGCAACTGGAAGCCAAAGAGGGAAGGAAACAGGCCAAAGCCAGCGGAAAGTGTGATGCTGCCGAAGCGTGCAGTGGCTGTAGGACCTCCGGAGCCGGCCATGAAGTTAAAGCCATGGTGTCGGTGCTGTTGCTCATGAGTGTGCCTTGCAGTCTCCGGTCGTTGCCCCGCAGGCCGGTGCGGAACCTTCACCCCTGGCACAGTCTTAGTGCGAGGATCCACGCTCCCGATTTTGCCCCTGCCATACAAGGGGATCACCTTCTCCTCCTCCACACTCGCCTTGCACACGGGACATTCCTGACAGACGCTGTGCATTTGCAACCAGCGGTAGAGGCATGGCCAGCAGAACAGATGCCCGCAAAGCGTCACCACTGGATCCTGGGCGAGCTCTAGACAAATATTGCAATCAAAGCTTCCCCCTTGATCACTGCTTCCAGAAGCTGGTGATTGCCGCGCAGAAGATTCATGGACATCAGAGCTCGTCCCTTCTTCGTGAAGCTTCATCACTTTGTAATCGCTTCCTAGAGAAACACAGAATCGGATACTTTAGACGATCGTCAAGCTCTGATAGGTACTAGTTCTTCCTGCCGTCGAAATGTGAGAAACCGCGATCCTATTCGATCACTATTCTTCCTCCCCAAAGCCTATCACAAACTTCATCACCAGGTCCAAGGCTCAACGCGATTTCCACCAACAATCCCTCTCCCCAACACACAAATTGAGCACTCTCAATCCACCAAAACAGACACGCACACAAACCACGCCTCCACACGCACGCTCGCGCGCGCGCGCACACACACACACAATCTCTCTCTCGCTCTCTCGCTCTCTACTTCTGCAACACGCGAAATAAAGGTGTCAAGAAGCAGAAGGCACCAAGTGGCTCCAAATCACGAAAACGAAAGTTGCTTCTGTGAAGAGAAGTTGTTCAAAGAGGTCGAGAACTGTGCAACAATTGGGGGTCAGGTTTGTGCTGGAGACAAACGGCGGCGACGGATCCCCATCAAGTGGGAAACGCGAAACACGCAGGAGAGCCAGGGATTCTTGGCGCTACCTACTGTAGAACAACAACAAGAGCAGGAGCTGTCTGTCAATCAGCAGCTCGTTGCATGACGCACATTACATAACATTGGCACTAGTCCCGATTCCCACCGCACCCGTGCATTTAAATTATTTTTTCAATTTTGTGATGTTGCTAAACTGGCGATCATCCATAGTATATTTAGCCAAATTTGGCAATATCATAAATATGAAAGTAGAAAATCTTAAGCACCCTTTTTCATTATTCATATTTAAGGCAATTGTGGCAAATTTTTGTAATTTTTTTAAAAATTCGTGTTTTGGCAATTTTTAAAAATTAAAAGAATAGGGAATATTCTGTTATGAATTTAAATAAAAGAAAAGGGCAATATTCAATAAGCAGAATATTGCCCTTTTTCAAAATACTTTTTGCTCAAACGGAGAAAATTCCTCACAAAAAAATCACTGCACCACACTAATCGAGTATTTGATCACCATTATCATAATTCGATTCCTAACTTCGATTAGAAATTAGGGCCATTTCTCTTCACAAAAATCCTTTGTATGTGTCAAAATCATGTTTTTGAGGTTGAAAAAATGCAAAAATTCTAGCTCCAAAAAAAGAACACTGTCACCTTCACCAAGGTACCGAATTCCTTCTTTCTCAAATTCTTGTTTCATTTCTGCCCCTTCAGCTCATGAATCGCCAAAAAGTAAACATGACATGCAGATCCCACTTGGTATTCTTTACTTTTTCTTCTAGAAACATACAATTCTTACCTTGGCCTCCAAAACCACCAATTCTTTTTTCTTTCACTAACTTGACTTTTGGGGATTTCAATGGCAAGTGATTGAGATTTTGTTACCCATCGTCATTGTCACCTTTCTTTAGGGTTTGTAAGGGATGCACACCATACACACAGTCATACTTGATGCCATTTCTGTGACATTATGGAATTTTGTTGAAACATCTGGATAAATGCATGGGGGTGGGAAGCAAATTCTTCATCTCTGATGGAAGAGGACAACAAGCATTCAGTTTCATAGATTCAGTGGGAGTTTTCATGTGCAGAATACAACTTGTGGTTCATTTTTTGTTTTCCTCCATGTACTCCAGTTTTTGTGCTGGGAAGTGGGTTTGTAAAGGCTTGATGAGATCTAGAAGGGTTTGAAGGGGCCAATCAGTAGTCACATAGTTTATGGTTTGGGTCAAGGTGTTTTCTTTAATTTACATTAGAGACAAATAGGGTTGACAAGTGGGTCCCTTGTTCTGTAGAGCATTCTACAATTAGCTCATAAGGAAAGAAGAATCCTCTATACCAGAGTACAAGGGCAGCTTCAACACATGTCTGTCAAATAATAATTTAGATTTGAAGATTCCATGTTGAAAAAAAAAAATTCCCATAGATTCACTATTTTCATTCACAAAGTTTTGTACTTTGAAAAAAATATTTCTTGAAAATTTCAACATTTCTACAAATAATTTAATTAGTGTGGAAGCTGCCAAGGTACTACAGTATGTGGCAAAATTGAGGGCCAAGGTTCAAATACTCCCAGAAAATTGGAAAAATGTGCAGACTGCTGATAGATACTATATAGTCAAAAACAGGAAAAAGAACTTAACACTCCCAAACCTTGCACACATAGGAACATAGCACTTCCTCAGTGTAATCATTTGTAACAGGTTATGATCTTGTATACTTCTTTCCTATGAGCAGTGCTGTATGCTTCCATTCAGGGGTAGGGGCAGACACATGCTGCATGTGAGAACTTGTGCATTCATAGAGTACTGAATCTCTATGGTCATAACCTCTGGATGAAGCAACTGAAATTACACATATGGGTTCAAAAGCATTGTAATTGTGAACATGTGGTATCTGCACTAATCCTCACAACCAGAGTAGTCATGAAGAGATTTGAAAGTCACAAAGCAGCATTGGACTCGACCTGCTAAATTACAAAGACTAGGTCAGTCAAGAGGTCTTGGGTTTTTGCCGGTTAAGAGTGAAATGAAAACCAGAGAAATCACCAAATTCCTCAAATGCTTTTCATAATGGAGAATTTTGTATTCTTGGATCGAGCACTTTTGACTCTCAGAAGGTTTTGAGGAAGCTCAAATCAAGTCCCATGCAGGAAGCTTATTGGATGGAGCTGGGTGGGAGTTGCCAAAAATTGCTCATCAGTTTGTGTATATGTGATGTGCATCAGTCAATTGGGTCACTGAAATATGTAGTGCAGTGAGAGTGCAGTTTGCCTCTGGAAATGTTTCAAGTTTTGCCCAGCTGGAAGCTATTGGACTAATTGAAGATGGTTTGATGCTGTAGATGGAAATACTGATCATGATGCATGCACCACTATACATCATTTGGGTCATTGAAAGATGATGCATTCTCTGCATTTGGGGAGCTCTTGAGTTCAGTAGTCCCCAAGTGGAAGCTAGATGATTGAATATGATTGAGGAGTCGAACAAGAATTTTGTCTTCAAATCATTAGTACTTCTCTCAAGTTTCAATACATTGAACAAGATACCACTACTCCATTTCTGGAAACCACATAAACAAAACGTGATCACAATTTGGGTTCGTGTTCATGAAGGCAATGTGATCTGACAAATCCTTTTCCTCCTACCAAGCAACATCTGCAACATTGATCACATTTGGAGTGACATCTTTTTTCTTTTCTGGAGGGAAATTATTGAGACTTGATAGTGATAATGTTTGGAGGAGATTCAGTGGAATTCTGAGATATTTTCTTTCAGGTGATAACTATGTCTTCATAAATGTTATTCTACAATGTACTTTCTATCCAGCATGTCCTACAAATTAGGTCCATTGGGAGATAAACTTTGAGAATTTATCTTGGTTTAGATGCATATAGGCTACATGCAGCCATCTTAGTGCTATGAAATTATGGATATCTCATTTTGCACTGGCAAAAAAGATTGGAACTAGAAAGCATCAGTAGCTATGATCTAATCACATTTCAATCTGAGTGTTTAATTTCGAGTGGTGAAGAAGCACCTTGGTGGAGGCAAACAATTCTCAGAAACTTGTGTATCTATCACTGAATCCATGCTCCACATTCAATTGGAAACAAATTGCTTCAATCCCATTATAGAGTGCTGAATTTGAAGGACCCATTTGTGTCTTGACCATGAAACTTATTGCATGAGAAGCCCATATTTATGCACTCTTTTTGTGTTGATAGATTCTCTTCCTTTGCACTACTTTTGACCAAGCTCAAGCCCACCTTGCATGACCATCTGGGTTACTCAAATTTCGGAAACAGAATTTGTCACAATGCTTTTGAACTACCCATGTATGAAACAGAGAATGGTCTATGCTACAAAATGCCTGAAACAAATCTCAATCGAAGAGCAGTGTTGCTGTCGCACCTCAACTCAAGCTTTTCTGTTTATTTGCAGAAATAGCTGTGTTTGTACACTATGAGCAAAATGAGAGAGCAAAAACCTTCAACTGTGTGCACCACAAAGGTGTAAGCAAAGCAGCAAAAGGTTTGTAGAAATGTCACTATTCCCCACAATGACAAAAGTGGACCTTGGCATCAACATTGAGTATGTGTAAAAAGTCAAGGGATTCATGATGTTTGCACTGGCAATTTTTCTCTTTAGCTTGCTGGTTTAGATCAGCTTCCTTAAAAAGGTGACCTTTCATTTGACAATGAAGAAGGAGAGTGATAATGAAACTGTGCCAACCAAGCCTGACTGGATATCCCTTTTCACCAACAAGCTCTTTTCACAATCTGACACTTTCTAACTGTGCTTGTGCACTAGGTCATCAACATCACAGTTGCCTGTTCTTCTCCCAACAAGGACTTGGCAAGTCCCCTAGATTTGAATGATCTGATTACCCACTAACACTGTCATACTTGGGTTAGGTAAGAGGACCAGAATCTTGCATTTCCAAGTGGTGGATTGAATCTATTACTACTTGCAAGGCAGTCCTGAGTCTTAACATCTTAACCACAAGGCTGCTTGGTCTATGCTCCAGTAGAGAATGCAGCTGATTTTCACACATTCAAGAGCAGTTTGAACTTTGATTTGATGCTCCAGCAAACTATGGAGTTGATTTTCACACGATTCAAGAGCAGTTTGAACTTTGGTTTGAACGTCCAGCAAACTATGAAGCTGATTTTCACACAATTGAAGAGCAGTTTGGTCTGATGCTCTGGTTTGATGCTCCAGCAAACAATGAAGCTGATTTTCACATAATTGAAGAGCAGTTTGGTTTGATGCTCCAGTAGACAATGAAGCTGATTTTCACACAATTGAAGAGCAGTTTTGTTTGATGCTCCAGTGAACAATGAAGCTGATTTTCACACAATTGAAGAGCAGTTTTGTTTGATGCTCCAGTGAACAATGAAGCTGATTTTCACACAATTGAAGAGCAGTTTTGTTTGATGCTCCAGTAAACAATGAAGCTCACAACCCAAGAGCAGTTTGTAGAATCAGTGAAGCAAGACACATGTGCCACCTTTAGAATTTCTTCTCTTTTGCATTGATCACATTGAGATTCTGGTGGCAATCTGGAGCCAATGCCCTTTCTCTGTTGCAGTTTCGAACTCAATAGGAGATCACAATCCCAGATTGCTGGAAAAAAGCAACAATCACAATCCCAGACGAGAAAGCAGAAGAAGAGGAAACAGAAAGCAGCACGCGGTGTGTGCCAACTGAGCTTTGAGAAAGCTTCCTCGCACATCACTTGTTCCAGGTTTTGTTCATCACTTTGGAGAGAGTATCCCCATGTCTCAAATCGATCAAAACATTTGGTGTTTCGAAAGTTTGCAAGATCTTTCTACGCTTTTGTCAGTGTCCAAGGCACGATTCCAAGATCTCTCTACACTTTTGGCAGTGTCCAAGGCTTCGATGATTCCGTACCGTAAAGCTTCATTTTCAAAGAAAGCGATACACAGATGGGTAAGGGTAGAAGTAGGTTGAAGCGTTTTTCTTAGCTCGTACAGATTCGAGTCACATACTTCTACCAGGGGAGCTGCTGAAAAAGATCGAAAAGAAGAATCCTGTTCTTGATGACGCTCGGGCTCAGGTCTGTGGGGGATGCACGAACGAAGTAAAATCAGAGCAATAGCTGTAAGTATCCGCACAACACTGGTGATCTCGTGACGCAAGCCCGACCGAAATGCTCAAGGATCCCTAATCATGTGGGAACCCACAGCCTCCAATCGAGAGTCTCAAAGTCTCGACTCAGTAAAGCAAGGAATGAATCCAAGAAATCGATCGATCGAGCATCTGCTGGAAACGGTGTAGAAACCAATGCGAGAGGCGCCGCGTCCCACACCAGCTGCAAATGACCGCATACGAATTACAAAGTAACCCGAACACTACTTACGCGGCAACCGGCCACTGTGCATGTGTGGCAGAATCTCTCTCCTCTGTGCCTGAAGATTTGCGGTGCTGTCGCTGGCCTCGTTGCTGAATCCGAACTGCATACAACAACAAATCGAATTGTGGCTATTGAAAATCTCAAAAAACACTTGATTTTAGCACTTTTTTTTGGCTACCTCTTTGAAGCATTCGAATCTCTGGGAGTCGAAAGTCTGGTTTTCCTGTAGCCCATTTGTCGAGAATTGGGTTACGAATTGCGTATTTTGTTCGAGACCAGGGAGAGAAAGCTTGTGTCTTTGGAGCAAAACCACGTTTGTAAAAAAGGATGAATAAAAGCAAAGAGAGAGACCCAAAGCAAGTTCCTTTTTTTGTCTCGACGATCGCAGATTTCCAACGTGGACTGATGAGTTCCTGAATTGTTTTGACCTAGCGGTGGTGTTGTACTAGAGAGCCAGCAGCTTGCACTCTAGAAGCGCTTTGCGAGAGAACGCACGCATCAATGGACGCGTGGCAGGGTACGCGATTCCTGACCTCGTCGTCGTCGAAAGTACTGGGGTCTTCTGCTGCTTTCCATGTTGAACTCGATCAATCTTCACGGATGCAGAGTGTCGATTTGGAGATGTCAAGCGCTTTGAGCACTTTCAACTCTGTAAGGTGGTGGTATCACAAGGAGGAATGTTTCAGCAAATGCGTTGCAAAAACTTCTCGTACATGGCAACGAAGGATAAAAGAAACGTATTTGAACTCTTCTCAACGACTTGATCATCTGAATCCTCCTCACAGGTTGAAAGTGCGAGCAAATGCAGTTGTGCAAAAGGGTATGAGCACTTTAGATCAAGGAGAAATTCATGTCAAGAGCACGAGAACCAAGTTTTTGCAGAATGATGTTGGACCCAACCTCACAGTACTGGAGGCACAGGCACGAGTGTGCACAGGACCCACTCAAACCAGACCCCTTGATGAAGCTCAAGCTTATAAAGTCCTCGATGCCATACTCAAAACAGGTATGCTTCAAAACACAATTCTTGAAACTCTTCAGTATCACCACTTGTTCTGAAATCTGCAGGATCCTTCTGCACATTGTGCTTCCAACAACCTCTGGAGAATTGCATTGTGACAATGTCTTAGCTTGGTTTTTGGACTCAAACCTGAAACAACTGAGTAAACAGCAACCAATTTGTGATGACCAGAGGGCTGACATGCCTCTGGTAATTGAGCTATGCCCCTTTCCTTTCACCATCTGCCTGTAGAATTTGAGCAACTCCTCAGTCTCCTTAACCTTAAACCCTAAGTTTCATTGTTGAGAAATCAGCTTTTGTACTTTGCTGGTTTATGTTTTTGGTGAGCCTGACAAAAGAGTATGGTTTTGTGGTCTGCAGTAGGGTTTGTGTTGTCAGGTTTGCAGACTGAGTGGGGTGCTTAAAGGATAATGTTCAGATTGCAGAAGACCCTGACTACTGTCCTCTGTCAATCTCTCTATACCTTAGGGTTAGGTGCTTGCTTGTGAAGCAGCAAATCGCAATGGTTTTTGTTTCTCTATCTAGGGGTTTTCATGCATTAACAAACCTCTGAGCTTGAGACCCTTAAACCTAAAGATTGAGGAAGCTACACTACAATCACATAAGCAAGACATAAGATTCTGTGTTTGGATTGTGTTCCTATGCAGTAAGACGAGAGCTTCCTGATGAAGAGAAAGTTTCTGAAGCACAAATGGGGGCATTCTTTGGGGCTATGACATTAAGGGCAAATGCATTCCCTCGAGAAACACAGTGGAGTGAAGGGGAGCGTAAAGCACTGACTGAAATGTGGCCCTATCTTTATGAAAAACTCCCTAGAGAGGTCCTCTTCCTGGCAGATCCTGAAGGCACCATAATGGGGGGATTGTCTCCAGTTGGCCCGACATTTGTTGGCAGCAGAGATGCTGATGTTCGTTTGGTGGGGGCATTAAGAGAGATACTGGTTGGTGGACATTTGGGCTTTGAGGAAGTTGTAATGTTGTTGAAGGATGTTCTTCCTCGTCGTGGACCGGAAGCAGGCAGTTTGGTGGAGGTCAGTGATGCTCTGCTTGCAGCATTTATGATATGTCAGCGTATGAATATCGAGACGGATAGGGAGTTGAAGGCTTATTGCATGGCTTTTGATAATGAACTAGGTCAGTTTCTGTCCATGCTCTTTCCATGTCTATTGTGTCAGTAAATTCTTTGTCTTTCCATGAATCCAGTCATGACAATCTTCACATCAATCATAGTTTTGAGTTCACCTGCAGGAGAGCATGAAGTAGAACCCATCAATGCCCAGGGTTTAGGGTTGAGAATAAATCTTAGTTTAATCCGATTTTTGTCTCCCTGTACAATTGTCTTCATCATTTCAATGGTTTTCCTGCAGGTCCGTTGGCTGTTGCTGATGTGAAATCCTTGACCCACTATGGGGAGCCTTATGATGGCAACACCCGGTTTTTTCGAAGCACTCTTTTTGTTGCAGCAGTGCGTGCTAGCTATGGAGAATCTTGCCTTATTCATGGTGTTGATTGGATGCCACCAAAAGTATGTAAAGTCGCTGCCTTTTCTTTTGTGCTTATATAGTTATGTCCTTTTGTTTCCTCCCCACATCTACAATTGAATTGGCTGTGTTCTGGCAGTTCCACAGTGTCAAAAGCTGTGCACTTAAGATTTAGGATACCAGGCTAAATACTGGTGTTGTAATTGAGACATTGAAAACCCTGATCCCCCTTGTTTGTAATTACGACAGAATTGTCAGTGCTTCATCTGCTTGTTAGTACATTTTCCTGGTGGTGGGATATTGTGATTAAATTGGCTTTTGGGTATTGGGGATGAGACAGAAAGGGGTAACAGAGGAACAAATGCTTAAGCTTATGGGAGCAGCAACCACTCTTTCACCTAAAGCAGCAGTCCAGTTGATTGAGGTCAGCCCAAAGGGTTTTTCCCTTCAAACTTTTCAACATGATTTTCTACAAATGGTCAAGAAATGGTTCTGCTGATCATTCCAGCAACTTTATTTTGAACCTAAGAATCGGCATGCTGCAGAGGACATACAAAACAGAAATGGCATCTCATATTTGGGATCAGTTTGCAGAATTTATGAATAATACAATATAGGAGGCATAAGTGAGTTTTACATCATGGGTGTGTGGTTTGTGACAGAATCAAGACATAGGATTTGCATACATTAGCCAACGAGAAGCTCGGCCATCTCTGTATGCTTCTTCCATTCATTTCCATTCACAATTCTGAATTTCCTTGAATACTTTGCATGCTGAAAAGATTTCCACATCATGTAATCTTCAAAGTTTTATGGAGTTTCTCTCCACACTGGGTTAATAAAGAGTGCAGACTTTTTGAGTACTGAAATGGTCAGTTGTGCTTTCCAAGAAGTCTGGGATTCCACACCAACATGCCTTGCAAAGTAGGTGCTAGATTCATACTTGATCAGTCTCTGTCCAGGTACTCACTTGTGGATTTGAGAGAGCACATCAAGAAGAGGCCACCCATTGCAACCACTGAAAAAGTCCAACAGTATATCAAGGTATACCTCAACTTTTCTGCAGTGGCAAAGTAACATTGTTCTATTAAGGCACTATTACTAATCACAGAAGGTGAACAAATCAGGTTCTACAGCTTAGCATTTTTTGTGTTATCCTCTGACACTGGACAAGACATGGCCAAGTCTGACTTGTTTACAGGGAGTCTTCTCCAGATTTGCAACTATGAAGAGTGCATATACTGCAGAAACCTGTCATGTTAGCAGTAAAGTCCCTAAAGCTTATGAGCACCTCAGTTGAAGAGGATTGCAATCAAGCAGCTGTTTCAGGGCAGTGTTGCCACTTCTTAACAAAAAGTCTCGTGAAAACAGCTCACAGGCCTCATTTGCCACTGAGGGCAGCTGATAAGAGATCATGATGGTTCTGTGCAGGCAACAGGAAGAGAGGCAATGATGGCAAGTTTTTACCATGAAGGTTATGTGGATCCAATACTGATGCTCATTCGAAGAAGAGGGGTAGATGCTGGCCTAGTCATAAAGGTCTGTTCGAAACACATTCCAACCATCAAGTCATTTCAGAATCTATACAGCAGAAGTGAACTGCTGAAACCAGACTGGTGAAAATGGAAAAGAGTTTGCACATTTCTGCCATAACATGCTGCATAAAGTTGATTCTTGACTCTGTCCAAATGACATGGAGTACAGCTTCATGCATTTTGTTGAATGTTGATGATTTTCAGACCAGGTTCTCTGTTTAAGCTAGAACAACCTGCAGGAATTTAGGAGGGAGTCAGTCACCTGGCTTGCAGGGCTGATTGCTGTCTAGCCTATAAGCTTTGTTTCCTGGTGCCTGGTATCTGGTTACACCCATTTCTGGCTGCATCCATCAGTGAGGAATGGGTGGGCATGAAAAAAGTGGATGTAATGGAAGTTGTTAGCAGGTAGATATCCAGGTTGCCTCCCAATCACCAGCTGGCCACTTCCTCTAGAGACCAAAGTCATGTGTGTTAGGGTCCACACCTTACAGTAAGTGCTGGAATTTGTTCCAGAATGAACACTCCAGTTTGTGTTCTCTTGGAAAGTTGTGCATCTGCTTTGTCTGCCATTGTTTGTGCCCACATTTTTGAATGAAGTCCTAGGACTTTGATGCACAATCTTACTTTTTATGCAGGGAGAAGAAGGAGCTTTATCTCTCACAACTAAGGAGCAATCACCAGATGCTGTAGTAAAAGGAAGGCCCTTGAATTATTGTGCTGGCTTTCGACCCCAGAAGATAGCTAATGAACAATGCAGAAATCCTGATGGTAAGCCTTTTCCATATGATTTGGAGCTTCATTTGTTCCCTTTAGGCTTTTATTTCCCTTCTAGAGATTGCCATTGCTCTTCTCTCAATTGGCATCCTGCATATCTGGGTCATGTCACATGGGTTCATAGTGATTATGTTTTTTGCAATTTACAGGCCTATTACGAGAAGCCTTTGCTCTAGAAGTGAAAGCCCAAGATTATGGGATTGCACCCACATCCACTCCAAGAACTGACCGATCTGTGAGCTATACATATCCCTTCATTTGGAGGTTAAATTTTGAGATAAAATTGAAGTGTTATTAGATGCAAAAATCATAGTTTTGGCAACAAATAGGGTTAAGTGGATCCAAATCCTTTGTATTATAGTTTCCAAATAAAGCATCCTGATTGTTGCCTGTCTGACAAGTGACAGGTTAGAAAGAATTTGGAGTTGGGTTTGGTGGCACTAAGAGGTGAAAAGGGTCCTGCATATGACCGGATTGTTCTCAATGCAGCTGTGGCCGACCACTTGCTTGGCTGCAATGGTGCTGAAGATCCCATTGCTGCAGCAGAAAGAGCAAAAGAAGCAATTGACAGTGGAAAGGCTTTGAATGCACTGTTGAAATACATTGAATGTAGCCAACATGTCTCTTAAATGATATCATGAAGTTGATGATTTTCATACTTCTCTCAACAACTGGAACTTTTCTCTTTCAAAGGTGATTCCTGGGAAAGTTGTAGGTCCTCACAATGTCTCCAACAGGTGTAACTTAGACCTCCTGAAGCACCACAAGAATTTTGGTTTTTACATAGTTGGGATCAAAGGTACCTTGACACAATGAGACTGATAGCAGCTTGATTCATGATCATGAGGTAATACCAATTATGCAAGTAGCATTGAAGTTGAACCAGGAGCTGTTAATAGTGTGTACTATTCCATGTATAATCATAAGAGAGCCTTCAACATATAACACATATATCAGGCCTGATGCCAATGGAATTTCAGACATTGTCTAGTTTGACCTATTGGACTAGGTGAGTCTGGCTATGCCAAAAAGGTGCCACACATAGCTTTGATGCTTGTTAACTACTCCACCTGAGAGATGAAGGATTTGCAAGCAGAGGTAGAGATGCTTCTTTGCTACCAAGAAAAAAAGCGGACTATCAGGTGAAGCACTAAAACTAATCAGGAATTAGGCACCAAAAATACCTGTAATTAATGGAGTGGTGGATAGCATTCAGTTGGTTAAGTGAAGACTGTGTCCAAGTGTTCCCTTGGAATTAAAATTGATGAGAGTTGGTGGTAGACATCATGCCATGATAAAACATTCAACATCTTTAGGCAATGCTGAATTTTGATATGTTGAATTAGAGAGCCTGAATACTGAAAATAACAGAAAAGAATTGATTTGAAGTTTTATTTCAATGTCAAGAAGTTGATTGGACACCAATAATTTGTAACTGTATAATAATCCTTGTCTAGTAATTCTGGATTGGATTATTCAGTGCAATGTGAGAATAATTGATTACCATGAGATCAAATCAAAATTCATTTTCTTATTATCTATAGGGAACACTTTGAATAACCAACAAGATCATCTGTGAATTGCAGATTAGGTTGGAGGGTGGGTAGTCGATCTAGATCTCAAATTGCCTCATGTGATGATCTAGTAAGTTAAAGGTCTTAAGGGTACATCTTTGCCTCATGTGATGATCTAGTAAGTCAAAGGTCTTAAGGGTACATCTTTGCCGCAAGATAGTTGTAGGGAGAGTTGAGAGCCCCAGTCTTTAGCTTGGTTATGAATTAAATCCTAGTTAAATGCTAGTATCTATACTGATACTTTTAATCCATCGGTATACCAGCAAATCAGAGCAGTGACTTATAAATTTATCTAGGAAATATTAATCCAGGAATTTTGAGAAGTTCTAACTGTTAACATAAAATAAATGCCATTTGAAGACTATAGTTGGATTGTGGGTGGTTGTTGAGAACTGTCCAACTTATGGAGACTAGAAGAGTTGCAGTCAGCCTGCAGCAATTTGCTTGCTCTAGATGCTCAGGATGATTGGAACTTAGCTTTTAGATAGATTAATCTAGTACCCTCAATACTGAAATACAAGCTCAGCTTCAATATTTGTTTTTGTGTTACTAACTTGTTCTTTTCGTTTTTTTAATCACAAAAGCATTATATTATGGAGAGTTGAGAGTAAGTCTTCAGATTGTCAACGCTTTAATCCGGTGAGGCCTACTCAAAGAAGTTTTCCATACATTCACACCGAGCAAATTTCTAGATATAGAAAAATTGCAATAATTGCCATGAAAAAAATGTGTTGAAAAATGTGAGAAAACATTAATTTTTAGGTTATTTGGACCACCTATCAACCAAGGCTTCCAAGTGTGGCTGCACTCATTTAACCTTGATTTTGACCTTAAAAAAAATGGGAAGTGATGAACAAGTTACTGAAGAAAGTCAGCTTAGCTGGTTCAATCTCCATGAGCAATCTGAGTTCAATCCAGTTCATCTATGTTGTGGTAAAATCAATATTGTGATAACGAAATTATAGTTGTCTTTGGACCTAAGTTCCAAACCAGCCTGCTTTCCCCGCCTGAGAAAAAAAACCGAAGTAAAAGAAATCAATGTGTACAAATTGCAATTGTGCAAATCTTGCTAAGTGAGGTTTGCAAAATATCCTAATTAGCATATTTGTATAAGAGAGACGTAGAGCTTATGACTTGGAAGAAGGAAAAACTTACTCCATGAATATGGCCGCTCTCATGACAATAGCATGCTACACATGCCAAGAACCTCACACTCACCATGACTTGCACGTTCTGGATAATCTATGGACCATCTCATTTACCGCTACAAATATTTAGGGTCCAACATGTGACATGGACTAGTACTTAATAAAATGATTGTGATATCTAAGTCCCTTTGTATGATCTTTCCTGCATATCAGGTCATCTGGACAGTCAAAAAGAGGTGGCAGTGGTCATCACAAGCTTGTGGAAAAGACCAAATTGTGTTCAAAGACCTACCTAGCTTCTTATGTTGCCCTTCTGTGCGTTGGGTAGCCCACAAGCTAGTAGCATAAGGAGCACATGAGCTAGTCGTGAATTCATGTGGACCTCTTCAATTAGGGTTTCACAATCAATCTACATCTTGTGGCATGCTAAAGTCATCTTATGACACAATTAATGGAGTAGTACTAACAATGTGGGGCATTTCCAAGGTAATCATTTTTGTGGAGTATTACAGCACCGCCACAAAAGTTAATCAGTTTTTGGTGAAGTGTACAAGTAGTTGCATACAACATTTGAACATAGTGTAACAAGCTTGATACTAGTTGCTCATCTGCAAACAAACAAAGATCAAGTTCTAATGTGCATTAAACCTATAACTTTTAGGCAGTAGTATTATGGTCTAAGTAATATCAAGTACACATTGAATATTGTTAATTTTTCTTTGTAGATAGGAATGGCATAATATGTTGATCTAGATGTAGGCTAATAACACCAAGGAGTAGTTGAAATCGTTGAACTTCTTAGAAAATTTGGGTTTAATTATGTTGTGCAACAATGGGAAAACATTAAGGACATGGAAAGGTGTGGGCTAAGAGTGCAACCTTGGAATCACATTGACACTCCTAGGAGTGTGAGGGAATGAGCCCACACATTCCCAAGTTCTTACAAAATTTCGAATATTTAAAGAACAATTTCAAGGGTCAAAACTCATTGGATTGAAAAGTTATTTATACCATTGAAATTTTTTTGAGACGTAGATGTCTAAAATGGGTTCACATGACCCATTTGAGTATTTATAAACAAAGATTATGACCGAAAAAAAGGTCGGGAATCAAAGTGCCAACTTGACTCCCAACCACTAAAAGTTGAGAATCATTTTGAATTACGTGCGTGCAGGTGGTGTGTCACATATTGTTGAAAAGCTCTTGACTAGGTTACAACTTTGCTTTAGACTTCACTTTAATCAAAGGTCTGCACAAGAAATTACAAGCTTCCAAAATGTTGGAAATCCTAATTTCAAAAATTTTAGCATTCCCAACTTGGGAGTCCTAGGACAAAATGACATTTGGGTGCAACCCTGTGGCTAATCACAGAGAATACTATAAGCGGGAAGGTGGTGGCTTCCCCCAAGTCTGGGTCATGATGAGTCTTGTGAATCCATGTATGTACATGATTCGTCCATGCACCAAAAGTGTTCAAACTATGCATTAACCAATTTATTGTTTGGTATGTGTAGGTTTGTGTCAATAATTGACTTGCTTGTCACTTGTCTTAGTCCTCATCCCAAAACTCCAATGTGTTTTTTTTACTGTTAAAATGCTACAAATTAGGGAATGTACCTCAAATTTTTTTTTTTCTTCTTATGTTTTCACCTTCAGACTCACATTTGAATCTTTCAAAGAATTTGGGGGTGTATCATTCCCTTTGATCAACAATTGTGAAAAAACCTTGTTACTATTGAGATTTTTGGAAATTTTAGGATCAACCATTATCACATACTTTATAATCCCAAATTCAATTAATTTCAATTCCATGACTTTTGCCAAAAACTGTTTTGGACATACCATTATTTATAACATAAGTTGTCATGGATGCCAACATCATCATAAATGGATTTCATTCAATTTTCATCCATAATCAATGAAGTTCATCCACCACCAACTTATATTTTATTTATAATTAATTTATAAGTGATTTATAATTGATTTGTAGTTAAGATGAAATTCATTTATAGTTCATTTATACTTTAAAATGGTTTTCAAAGAAAAATTTGGATGGTGGGCATATGGAAGCCCCCATGGGAACTTTTTTGAATTGTGTACTTAAATGGTTATAAATAAAGGTGAGATTTCATTACTTTTAATTTGTTCAACATCAATTTAAAGTAAGATTTTACAAGATAACCTTGTTTTGTTTTTCCATGTTTTAAAAATAAAATTCCATAAAAGTTATGTTTTGCACCTTGTGTGTTTGTTTTTTTATTATTTTTTGTTTTAATATGTTTGTATTTAAAATTAAGTTTCCATTTGTCATGGTTAATTCACATCCTTTTGAATTCTTCTTGTCAACTTGGTTGGTTTTGTGCTTGTGACACAAACATTATGGTGAATATGTCCCTTTCCATCACAAGCTCATTCTACCACATCATTTTTACATTCTTCAACTATTTTTGTTTCCTAAGCATCCCATCAACTATGACAAAGAACATTTTGTTTGTTATGGTCAATGGAGCTTGGTGGCCCAAGATTAATATTTGTGGACACCCCATTTTTGACCACTCCACAAAAAAAATTGTGCCTTTTATAAAGATGGAATTAAAGGTGGTTTTGATGTTTATATGAATGACATTAATGATATTTCAAAATGCATTTATACTTGTTGGCATCAACATCAAACTCCCATTGGATGCATTTTTTGACAAACAACAAATTGTCAACATTCATTTTGAAGGTTAGAAGCATAGAAATGTATGTCATGTTTCACAAACCCAAACAACATCCAATAAATGTAAGATTTATCAAACAAGAATAAATACTTTACCAAAGTACAATAAATACATCACATGATAGGTATAACAACTAGGTTTTGTAATAAGTATAACAATTCAAATCATGTGATAATGTAATAAATGAAATTTTATGACAAGATTTAGTATAACCAAAAAAATTCAAAATTGATGATTATCAATCTTGTTTTTGTTGAATAAAGAGAGGAAATGGAATCAATAATAATGTACATGCAAGTTTTGATAAAGCTGGAACACAAATTAACATTTGAACACACAAGACATAAACAATATTGCACATTGACAATAAGAACATGATTTGAAAACTTGAATAAATTATTTTTGGTTAAAATATTTCTATTTTACACATGAAAATACTTGCACTTTGAATGTACAATTTAAGCACAATGTTTAATTATTTTTAATCCATCTATAACTAAGAGTGTATTATCCAATGATGTGTATTTATAGAAAGTCCAATTGATTCTAAAAGTGCATGTTTAAAAAGTAGTTAGTTAATTAATTTTAAATTAATGATGATTAATACCAACTAGTTTATTGGTTTGAATATTGACTCTTAATTATGAATTGAACTTACTTAAAACATTGAACATTGTTTTTGAATTGATTTTCATTCTCAATTTGAAGTTTTGAATATTTTTGTAATTATTGAATTTAAAGCTTTTTACTTTTTGTTTTGTACGTGAATGTTTTGTTGTAAGAACTTTGGGTATTATGTTTTGAACATGGCTAAAATATAGTTTAATAAGTATCAGAAGTACATGTTAGTATATATTTCAATTGTTAAAATAGTAGTTGATTATAAAAATTGCATAGATCAAAAATACTTTCTATTAGTTCAAAACATTCAAATGCAATTGGTGTTCAAGAGTTGTATTGTTGATTTTGCATGACTCAATGCATTTTCCTTGCATCAAATTCCTTTGAAAGCATTAACAAAAAAATCAAATGAATTAGAACATTTAATTACAACACCCTTGGTCAATACCTTTTGAACTAACCAAATTGGATTGTGTGAAGATTTCAATGGTGCTTGCCTAAATCATATACTTGCACAAATGCATATCCTATTATGCACATTGACCATCAACACACATGTTGAGAACTAAACACATGTCACAAACAAAATTTGTTTAACATGTTTAAGTTTTATATTGAGAGTCCTCACATTTTTAATGTACAACTAAAACATATGTTCAATTGTTCAAGTAATGCAACTAAATTTAAAAGTCCCAACATACTAAATTTTAAAAAGATTCATCCATGATAATCCAAATCAAAGTGAGTTTTTGAAATGGGCATGATGGTGACAAGGGAATGCTTAAAACTTGTTGCAACAAGAAAACAAATTCTTATTTTAACACCAAAACAAAGGAACAACCCCAAATGGGAGTGTAGCTTGGACTTTTTATGGAAAAAAAAATCATATTGTTGCATTTTTCTTTTCTTTCTTCCTACAACCTTACACACCCACACAAAACCCAATAAATATATATTCCCATCAATGACATGAAAAATCAAATCGAGACCAAAAAAAAAGGGCAATGGCAAGAAGATAGAAATTGTGTTAATTCATTTACATATAGTGGTCGTAAAATGAAATGGTGGAAATGCAATGTAAAAAAACAATGAAAGCCTTTGAAATATAAACCCATTGTTTCATGCAACAGCCATTGTATTTATTATGATGCACACTTCTTTTTTCCACCTTTATAAACTCCCTTGTTTTCTTTGAGGTCTTTTGATAGCCCAAAAAGACCTTTAACTCATAAACAAGTTATTTTCCCAATAACTCTATGGCATTGAATTCATACCAACAACTACCATCACCCCATCAACCTATTTAGGGATCTGGGCCTTTGTAGTTTCAATCATAGCTACTAGGTTTATGGTTGATTAATGTCATTTCCTTCTTGAAGCTTTAGCACAGTTCGACATCAACACCTTCTTTTTGCAATAACACTTCAAGGCAACATGTGATCTTTTACCACCCCCAACACGTGTGTGTCGTTTTCCTTTTGAACAACTCATTAGACATCAAATAATTTGATTTTAAAGTTCCATTTTGGAACATGTACACCATCATACCCTTTCTAACATGCTTTTCAACACAATACCTAAAGCCCATCGTGCTCAAATTTTATGATGTTCTAGCCTTGGGGTGGGCACTTGGCTTATGGCTGAACTAGTTTTCCCAACCTTTCATTTATCTTTTCCAATTTTTTCCTCATCACTTTGGACCTGTTTTGAAACAGCAGAGAGTTTTGAGCGTTGTTTATTCACTGTGTTTCGTCACTAGTCTCCTGTTTTCACGAAACAGAGGGTTGTCAACCCTAATTCCGGCCACATTATGGATAACTTTAAAGAGTACCCATGATCCTGTCCCATGTACATGTATTAATACCTCGCCATGGGTCTTTTGCAAACAGCCAGTAGGTCATAATTTGGGCGAGACATTTGGGTTCTGAACTTGCTGCTGCCAGTCATATTATAGACCTAATAGCCTTATGTATGTTTTAGGAGGATATGGATAAATTCCCAGACATGGTGCTCATGCAGAAAAGCAGTCTATGGAGAGTTTCTAGATCTGTAATCTGTCTTTCAGCCTTGAGAGTCTTCCACTTACTTACACGACAAGCTTTGCTTTCTCAGTCGCTGGTCTGCAAAGTTAACTGGATTTCCACTCAGCAGATTTAAATTGGCCATTCTCACACCACTATCCCTTACTTATTGTGCATCAATTTCCCCTTCTTTCTTTCGTCACTCTTGTTTTAACAATATATGTTTTTGCAAGTAATAGACTTCTATCGCATAGATTTATATGGAATCACTCCTGCAACAACCAAAACTGAAAAATCATGATAATTTTAGAATTAGCTTTCTTGTACTTAAAATGTAATCATTAGTCTTCACAGAATGCTGTGAAATGTAACTCTTTGATTCACAAATCACATGTCTGGTTTGCCCATATCTGCATCTGCCTGCTAGACATGCCAGTGTAATATGTAACATCAATACAGCTGGCTAGACTGCACAAAAATTTAGTAGACTGTGTTTCACTCAAGCGAGACTACATTTCCATGGAGGAAAATTTGGTGAATAAATTTCTTAGGCTTAGATTTCTTCACTTCAATTGGTATGTCAAGGGTATGGGAAGAAACTCACAGTTTCTGAATGTGCTTCAAACTGCAGTCATACATCATTGATGGCTATCATCACACAAATTTTGGTGGCACTTGTGCAATAGCTTCTCCACACATGCATTTAGGTCCAAAAACTTTCCTTGGTCCAATTTGGTATCTACAAGAAACAATATTGACCTGAGATTTTCAGCATCGTATATGTGTGTTAATATAGCTTCACCCATGTAAGCAGGGAAAAAGCAGACAACTTGGAGGGGAAAGGAAATGACTTCCATGAACTTCATGACAAGATGGTGAAGGAAGACAGCCACTTCCAGCCTTGCAGGGTCTGCACCTGTTCATTTCCAAATACCATAAGGGAAACTTACCCACATCTTGTCCCTTCACAGAAATCTCAATTTAGAATCAGCTTCTGCTCACACAACAAGGTCTGACTCAATCACATGAATTTTTGCTAAATTCAAATCACTACAGAATCAAACAACAAAAATTCAATGAACAGTCAAAATAAAATTCCAAGATGAAAGAGAGGTGGAGGGTGGGGCAAGTTAGCAGTTCATTTACAGTAAGAAATAGGGGTTGAATTCAGAGGGGGACTGAAGCTAGCAGGGTCAATGAATGGCCATGAGAGAGGGGAACACTTTCAGCCCTTGGGAATTAGGTGTTTGCACCGGCACAGGATCATGTGGCTTTTCACAATCATGGAAACATACCAATCTGAAATGTGTAACTTATTATCAAACAGAAGCAGGGTTCATCAGGGAAATCTGTAGCCTGTAGTCTATTTACATAAGGGCTGGATGGGCTTACTGTAAACTTTGACATCTTCCACTGGCTCGCACATAAGAAGACTTTAGGGTGTACCATGTCAGAAATCCCACCCATTATAATCCACCTCCAATAGCTCTTGGTCCACGAACCCTACAGGAAGAGTTTTGGTCCCTTCAATCACATCCATGGTATCCATTGAGCTTATTTCTCTCCTCGATGATGCCCCCCTCAGTCCTAACAAGGCATCGGATATATTTGGAAGGCCCATGGCAAGTGAGGTTTGTGTATATGCCTTCATCTGTGGCGCATTGCCATAATCATGCAAGTTTCTGCTGCCAGTGTTCTCTTCAAACTCCCTGGCCTTTGATCCTCAGAGGATTGACAGAAACTTGGATTTTGCATGTTTCTTTCTGAATGGCATCCACAAGCCATCTTTGCATAGCAATGGCATCATCATAGTCAAACCAATCTTCTGTGAATTGCACCTGCTATCCAGTCTTGTATCAAGCCTCATGAGGAAAAAATAGCAAAAATTCCACAAATAAACTCAAACCATAAACCTCAACTTGCAACAAAAAACCTATATACACCTGTGAAGGAGGTCGTGCACAGTGTGTTACTTACCAATTCAAGCCCCTCCCTTTTTGGCTCGACAAACCTCTGTTCAAGGTACATGACAAAATACTTAAACACAAACCAACCACACTCCCAAGACCCTTTTTGTGTTGGCACATTTGTTTGCACCCACTTATTGTGCTTTCTCCAATGGTTTGGGCCATCCACCATGTCCTCATCATAGTTGCCTTGCATAATTTCCCAACATCTTGCAAATAGAGTCTTCATTTCCAAGTTGTTATGGGCATTGTAATCTGGTTTGGAGTTCATGTGGTAGTATTTCTCCCTTTCTAGTCTCATGAGACTCCAATGTTGGGAGTCATTTATAGGAAGAATAAGTGTGTTAAATTGTGAGGCCTCAGTAATTCCACACTGCAACCTTTTTTCCACGAAGGCCTTCAAGGAGGGCTCAGTAGTTCCATGTTCCAATACACGATTGGTAAGAGGTTGCCAAGTGAATGAATTGGCAACATGACACTCCTTGAAAGCCTTTTGAGGGCCATATGTTTGATAGTAAGCAAAAAACCAGAACATCAATTCATCATTGATGATGCCATGCTCACATGTCAAAGGTGTCAAAGGTGATATCCTCAAAGTATTCTCAAGATGAGTTCCCTTGAAAAAGATGACTTCGTGGTTGAGAATGTTGGGTTTGTTATTGCATGGCATCCCCCTAACCACAATTCATCAATGTCAAAATGAAGGATCGCACATGAATTTGCAAGTAATTACCATGGTACAATTGATGCAAGGTACAATTGAATTAAAGATGGTGATTACATAGGTGTTGACAATAATTCACATCTTATCTCCAATCTGCCATGTCACACATTTACCTGATGATCAATGTTTAATTGTAAGCATTCAAATATACAAGTGCAATGAGTCGAGAACAATTCAAGTTGCCAGTTCAAGTATTACCATTCACATCCAGCACATGTTTGAGATGTGGGTGCACTCTCCACCCACTTGTGACCATTGATAGTGTTTGAAAAGTCTTGCAAGGAGGGTTTGTGGTTGCCAACAACACATGAATCTTGCATCTCAAATTGGATATCTGAATCCTCTGTCCCCACCCCAACTAGGAGACAAGTTTTTGACAATAATGTGCTCTCCACAGTGCCTAAGTTGATGTCTTCAAGCTTTCTGCCTGTATTCAATTGAGTGTGAGAAAGAGAATCCAACTGAGATTTCCCTTTGCCCCGTTGTGAATGTTCAAGCTTCTCCAAATTTTTGGCAACTACTGTACTGTGAAGTGAACCTCTTCCACAACTATCAACTTCTCCATTAAGTACTTGGTGTCTATCTGAGACTTTGACCATGGAACAATTTATTTCCTTGATAGCACATTGCATAACTGATCTCAATTCTGCTTTTGCCTTCATCGTCTCCACTGAGTTACCTACACAAATTGCAAAGTTCTGAGTGAAAAACATGTCCCTACAGGCTGGGCTAATAATTTTACTCTTATATCAAAGACCATATACACAATGCTTGAAGACAGCTTAAAATCTGGCATGGGTGAAGCTCCCTATAGATCTACAAACAGGATCCACACCTGTAGAGGCTGAAGGTCCCTAGCACCCAACATCATGACACAATCTTTTGAGGTGGAAGCATAAAAACCTCATGTACTTCCCTGTTCTTGTGTGTTAGCAACTCTAACCAAAATATGCATGAATCTACCACAGACATAGTGGGGAGTACTCACCTAAGTGGTGTTCAGCCATGAAACCTGTGTCAAGGTCTTCCCTATGGCACAGACATGTCCTCCAACATTTTATTGCCTTTTCCTTTTCATCATCACTGCCTCCGATCCACATTACTTTCAAATAATCAGCATGAAGACATGCCATGTCCTCCATTCCACAATGAGCAATGGCAACAAAACAATCAAAGAGCCTCTTAACCACTTCTTGGTGCACAGGACTCTCTAAAGGAGCCTTGAAGGAGGCAATATCATTTGCAAGTTTTTGTTCCTGACCCTTTAGGCCAGGTCCTGTCAGAAACATTGCACACCACTAACACATCATGCGTTGTGTCCATGATAGTTCATTACCAAAACCCTTTTCTTGACTCACACGTACCAAAGTGTCCTTCAATGCTGAAAGCATAATATCTGACACATAACTAGTAGGGCCAAAAGAAAGTGCCATGTGGCCTTCAAGGCCAACACACTAGGAGGGAGGTCAAAGGTTTCAAGGCAATTGGCTCTGCGCCATTTGAGGTACTCCATAACCAAAAGCCATTCCTCAATTGTGTGATGCCAAGGACGACGGAAACCAATGGCAGATTGGAGGGGGGAATCTTTAAGTAGGAGAAAAGCAGGTGACCAATTCCATTCCTTATCTTCTATGGTGTAGTACTCATGCACAAAGTCCCTCTTCCACTTTACTTGATGTACATTTCCATGCTTTTCTCCTGCATTTGTCACTGGTATTGTGACTAAACTCCTCTTTGGCCTCCACCTCCACTTCCTTGCAATTCATGGACACTGTAGGAAGTCCATCCAGACAACTAGTTTTGGTCCCTTCAGGTACACCCACAGTATCCAGATGGTTTATTCCGCTATTGGATGATTTCCCCCTGACCTCTGACAAGGCATCAAGTGTGCTTGCAGGGGCCATTGCAAATAACTCCTGTGCATGTGTATTCATCTCAGGCACAATGTCCAATTTATGCACATTGTGGAGAGTATCAACCTTGCCATCTTCCTTTCTCAGGTTCTTGAAACATTTGCGTTTACCTAACAGGCCTTTCACCACAAGTCGTTGGCCTTTTCTCAAGATTGGATACATCTTCAAACAGTGGCCCACAGTAGGACACCCCTTATGTTGATGATAGTTAATGCCAGGCCTGCCTTGAAAGACTTTTTCACAATACAGGCATTGCCATTTATGACGAGTCTGGTCTGGTTTCTTGGGCAGTTGACATTTTTGATAGCACTCCATCAACAATTCATCATACTCATCATCTTCATACCGGTCAGTCCATGTCTCCCTGGCATATGTCATGGTACTCTCCTTCATAATGACAACTAGAATGCAAAGATGCTGCAACTACTTCACAATTTACCCATCAGAAATTATCATGAGTTGTCTGCTACCTTGAGTGTGTCTAAATTCATATAGAAGTATATGACAATGTTGGGGACTTAATATTTTTTGGAAATGATCGTAGGCTGCCTCTTGAAACCATCAGTTAATAACTTGCAGCAAAACATGCACCCATCACATTTGGCACAGATATAACAGATCACACTTTTGGTGTAACTGTCAAAATCAAGCACCCATTGTTAGCTGGATTTTTTCTAGAGCAGAATCCTGTATAAATTGGTGAGTATTCCAAAGTCTTTTGAGACATGTGACAGAACTTCTGCCCATGAGAAAATGTGAGTAACAACACAGGGCTTTGCCAACATGATCAAAATTCCAGTTGCAAACAGTTTTGGCTCTAATGTGATTGAAGAGCCCAGCCAAGTTACAATGACTGGTATGGAGACTACAAAACATTCAGGATGCCTCAACCTACTCAGTTCAACCGAACAAACTTCTTCTTGCATGATCTGTAACAAGTTCCATGACAAAAGATATAGTCCATGTGCAACATGTACAATAACATGAGAGAATTCCATATGGGTGTGAAGTCAAGTTTATACCCACCTTACAAATCACACATCAGTAATTGGGATCCAATAAGATCCTGGAGATCCTCTGCATAGCTTCTAGAGCTTCCTCTGTCTGTTCCAATACTGCCAGCAAACAATAAGTCTTCACTGGCTCCAACTCATCCAGACTCGCCTTTTGATTTCCCAGACTGAAGAGAACCAGATCTGAGTATTCTATGGCCTTATCTCAAACATTGTATGTCAGAGAGCCATATACGCCCCTGACCTGCTCTGAGCTCCTGACAAAAGTTGAACCTGGCATCAGCCCAAATTTCACTCAATACTTGCAACTGAGGTCTCTATGCGGCAAGGCTTCTGAGAATTTCCACTTGTGTTAGAACTAGAAATAGGACCAGCATCAACATCTACTGTTGCATCAGTTTGTGTCCAGTGCTCATTCACGACTGCAAGAAACCTCTACTTCATTTTCAAGTTTCTGAGGCTCAAAACTCAACCTACTATTTCCCTTGATCAAGTTCTCCAAATAGCCGTATAATTCCTAACTTGGTTCGAGCCTTCTCGCTGTCTACAGTATGATTTTCTGTACAAGAATCGAATCCTACTGCAAGGAGCAAAACTTAACGGCTCCTTATACGTCTACCTTAAATTCTACCTTCAATATCCAAAACGCATGAGCGCACTTGAAGCCAAAAACAGGCCCGTGTAGTTTCTTAGTAAAAGCTCATTGAACCTCAAGTCCCCCCAGTATTGAATTCCAGAAATTGACTCACCGGGTCTTCTTGGGACGAGCTTGTGGTATACTCACGTCCCCATAGCCTGACGGGTGTCAAAGTGGCGAAGAAAACGCTCGGGAATTCCGATCCCCAGCTCTTCAATATCATCCCCTACAGGAAACGCTTGTTGGTCGTTTCGCCGAGCACTGCTGAATGCCCACCTTCCAATTTCTCCTGGAACAAAGAAGCAACATAAACATGATGAAGTTGTAGCTCAAAAAGCTTAGGCAAACATCAAATAAAGGAGGAGTAATAAAATCATAGAAGGATCAAAGAAGGAAGATAAGCATGATGATGTTGTGGCTCAAAAAGCATAGGTTTCAAGTTAAGCCATGGCAAGGGTATAGTTACGTGTTGATACTTCAATATTTAATTGTTTGGGCAATGGACTTTGCATTGTGAACTAAGCAACCATAAATTTCAGTTTATTGTTAAGCTTTGGCCCACATTCAATTTCTTTGGCCGATTTAACATCGTCTGACACTCAGTGCACTGCCTTGGTATTGGACATCAAATAAAGAAGGATTAATAAAATCATAAACCAGTGACATGGAATGCTTTCTGCCTTCCTGGTTGACAGAACTGTGATCTAGACGTTGAACAAGAAATTAAGAAGGCTTAGTTATGGATAGATTGTTTACTTTGCTAATCTAGTGTGCAATGGAGTTAAGTACCAAGCTAGTTTGCATTGAGATTTAAGGTTTAGGAATCAGATTTGTTTTTTTTTTTGGGGGGTGATTATTTGCTATTCTGCAAAAAAAATTGACAATAGTTTTGGAAAAACATGGTTTTCCAGTGTAACATGCAAATTCTCAGCAAAATTTTGTCATTTTTTTGAAATTAAAAAAAATTGAAAAACCACCAGGTTGCAGCATGCATGAAATGAATTTGTGATTTTTGGTCATTTGAATGAATACAAATGTAGACAATTTCATGAACAGGTTTCTTTTGAAAGACTTTTGTTTGTCTACTGTAAATTTAATTGATTTTTCTAATTTGTTGGAAAATTTCACCAAATTTTTGATATCACAAAATTGAATCGAAAGACCCCTGTTCGTGGATAGTGTTCTTTATGAGGCGAAATATGGCCACTTGGCAACAAATGAAAAGGGTTGTGAATCCAGCAAAGGTCGTTTGGTGAAAAAGACCACAAAGTTGCCATATTTCGAGGGAAAAAAAGTAAACATTGTCAGATATAAACCATAGCTTAGAGCATGTTGCCAAAATATAGCAGGGTTCCAAAAGTACGTGGACCTAGGCTGCAACTCTTTCCAAACACCAAGGATGTAGGGACTGGCATGGGTGAGCCTGGTGTTTGCATGCTTGGGCCTTTTGGTTCCTTGTGGGACAATTCATCAGCTAGACCAAAGCTCATAACAAATTCTCTTTTGATTTAAAATTATGGAAGATTGGAAACCCTGGCGAATCACTATTTTCACTAGGTGTAAAGTTGTCCCCCAACAAATCAGGTGGCATGATCTTGGTCACCAAGCTACAGACCTTATAATTCCAGAGGACAGTCCTTGGAAATGTCATTTGTGGATACATATGGAGAGTCTGTGATCTCTTGGTAAATAGACAAACTTGGGTGGTTTTTAACATAGGTTCCAGGTAGTGTGTTGCACATGGTAAACATGATTCACATGTTCACCATGTACTTAGCCAAGGTTGGGTGTTGCACATACTCTGTGTTCATTTTCTTTCATATTTCTGTAAGGAAATATGATGCCACTAACAGAAGGACAACAGGCCCAATGTGGAATGATCTGCCGCACCACTAATTATCTGCCATATTTTCTGGTGCAGCTTACATTGACTTTTGGCACACTTCTTAAAGTAAACACGGTGTTCATGCCTTCTTTACCGATATGAAGAAATGGCATGGGCTTCTAGTATGTTATTACTTTAGTACTTTTTTCCACCTGGTTTTTTTGGACATTTTCCCATGGGATTTGCTTGAAATGGGTCCATGTACAGTTGTGGGACACATTTGGAAATGCTATATTATTACCTGGTTTTTTTACATTTTCCCATGGGATTTCCTTGGAATGGGTCCAAGTGTGAATTTGTGGGACGTGTTTTGAAATGAACCAAAACTTGCTTCCTGGAAACATGTGGGCGTTTGAGTTTGGATTGATAGAACAACCCCTTGCCAACCAACCCTTCCAATGTAATAAGTGCCCAAATGGACACCAAGAAACTTCATACTGTATTTGGAAGGCATTTTATATCCACAATTTACCATCATTGTAAAGCCATACCTAGGGATTATACTCCTTAAGACTAAAATCTTTTTAGGTCAGTAATTTTGAGAATGTCCCCATCCATTTGCGGCTTTACCCAACACGACCCATCAATTAAGAAAGAGAATACCCCAAGGGCCACCAGATGGCCTGAAAGACTTAGAATCAAGACTGGTTGAACTTGTCCAACATATTCAGTGAGGGCAGTGGTCATTGGCTGGTCTGCCACACCAATCCACCAAAAACAATGCAGTCTTGCTAGGATGATAAAATCCAAACAAAGAAAATCACACACAAAATCAGGCCTCCATTAAAAGCTACTAGTGTGGTGGCCTTTGCTGTTGAGCACATATTGTAATACTGAATGAATTCTGAAAGAGCAAGTGATACACATTTTATAGATTATGTCTGAAATCCAATTTTCATTAAAAATTATTGTTGATTTTATGACAACAGTTTTTCAAAATTCAATATTTCTCTCACCCTAGGTCTTTGCCTGCTTGAAATCCCAGGGCTTTCCAACAATACTAAGAGCACACCCCAATTTTCGTAAAAACTTTATTTCATGGACATGATTTTAGTTCTTTTATCTTTTGTTCAAATTTTCTGGACATAAGGTTCAAGAGATATTGAAGTTTTAAGTTATTTTTGTCATTGGAAACTGAGTAAAAACCAAATATATATTTTAATGAAAATTTGATTTCAGATTTAGATTAATGAATGTTTAGAGCAAGCCCCAATTTCCCTAAATTTTTTAATTTCAATCTTATTGAATTTTCAACAACAAAAATATTCAAAATTCAATAGCTCTTGCACTATATGTCTAAGCATTACAAGAATACCTTGGTGCACCCTTACTCATCAAGAGCTTTCCAATGCTACCAAGAGCATGAACTGGGGGGTATGGGGTTTGCCATAGTTTGTGGGATCTCAACATGACAAAACAAACAAAGAGCCTTCCTTATGAGTAAGATGTTTGAATTTTAATGTAGTTCAGTTAACCTTACCAAACGATCCCCTCCTGTGCTTGATTAGTTTTGCAACTGTCTATTACCCCCCTTTGTAATGCAATTTATGAGTACATGTGAATAAATTAGTAGCATTGAACTACTCTATGCATCACAATGTCTCTACATCTTCCAATTTTCTCATTCATAGGCCTCTAGAGAGATGAGGGCCTATCTTTTTCCAAGTCCAGCAAAGGGCAGTTGATCATAATAAATTCCTTGACCTATCCAACTAGTTATACTTGTTGCTTGTTGGATGTGATGCAGTATGTTGTTGGACATAGTCTCCTTCATACTACAGGAGAAAACCCAATTTATGGTAGGTAGATAATCCCCTTTCTTAAAAACAGTTTAATACAAAATATTCTAACCAACCAAACCATCGAGTTATTGTAGCCCAGACCCATGGTGCCATCTCCTAAAGTACACAGTCTGCCTTCAGGCTTACAAAATGAGGGTTCATGTGTTAGTTAGATGTAGATGTGGCATTTATGTTAATCAAAAGATGTGTTGGACATGTTAAACAGCAAAAAAATGCCAAAACCTATATGATATTAGAAAAGTAAAATGTAGGGCACACATGGTACACAAATGTCAGCCACTTTATTACTTTTGAGCTTCTTTTTCAATTCCAATTGCCTAGAAGAGTCAGAAGCCCTTGGTTGCTCTCTCTAAGGTCTCTTTTCTAATTAAATAATATAATAGGAAAATACTATAATATATATGTTCAACACAGAATCCTTTGTCATGTTCAACACAGATTTGGGTAATTTTGGAGCTGTGAAATCATCGTTCTTCAGCATGGATCTTCATTTTCTTTAGTGTTAGACATGGTGGGCATGCTAATGGAGACTCCTTATACATCAGATTATGTTACTTGTGTGTCTTACTTCTGGGTTTGATCTTGGCTTTCTGTTGTTGATGGAGGGGCATTCCCCAACAAGAACAGCACAGGGTTACACAAGTTTAACATACTCCTGTATTTGACATGTTTCACATAACATTGTGCTTGGCTTATTACTGAGCCTTTGTAGGCCAGAATCTGTAAGCCAACATAGTCATTACATAAAATTTCTAGAGCAGAACAGAACAGAGCTTCCTAGTTCAAGATGGTTGGGTGTCAAGACATGTCAAGGGCATGGTTACATGTTGACATTTAAGCAAATTGTTTGGGCTATTGACTTGCATTGCAAACAAACCATCCAGAAATTTCAGTTTATTGGTAGCTTTGCCCCACACTCAGTGCCCAGCCTTGGTATTGGACATCAGTGTGTTCAACATGTTAAACATCAAATAAAGAAGGATTAATAAACTCATATCTACTGACATGGAATATTTCCTGCCCTCCCAGTGGACACAACTGTGATCCAGATGCTGAACATGAAATAAAGGCAGGTTAGATAAATCATATAATTGACATGGAAAGTTCTCGTGGAGAAGGTCTACATGATAAAAAGATGTAAATGTTGGACAGAATTGTGTTGGGCACGCAGTTGTAATTAGATCCTACAAAGTAAAATTTACAGCAATGTGAGTTGAGGTTACCTAGTTTAAGATGAGAGAGTCTGCCAACAATGAGATCAGGCAGCAAACCCACTACCACAATTTAGGGTGGACATGCGTTGGATGTCACCTTTGTTTGACATAGAGATAGTGAGTCGCTAAACACCCCTCATTGTGCTCTGTCCAGCGCAAATCCTGGACCCTTCTTGGCCGAGTTGTCTCTTCATGTCATAACACTAGGCTCACCTTTCATCGCCGTCTACAAAACATTCCATCACCATCAAAGACCGTTCTACCATTTGCTTTGCATTCCATCATCGGCAGTTGACATCAAATGTTTTGCATTGTAGAAAGTTTTGGTTGTTTTGCATTTTCAATTTGTACACTAAAATAGACACTATGCTAGGTTTGAAAAGCATGAACTTGATTTTGGGGCATTAGTGCACTAGTTGAATGCAGTCTCATTCTGTAGGATTGGAAGTTCTACATTTCAAAACATGACAATTCTACTGGGCTTTAGAAATTGACACCTAAAGTTTGCATTTCAAATGTGAGTAAAAATATTAGATTTCAGCTAAGGGTTTAGGGTTACAGGGGAACCAAACATTATGGCAATACATACCTAACAGGTAACCTTACTACTCCATAAAATCAAGTTTCAATTTTGAAAGTTTTCCCTTTGATGTTACAAAACGTTGCATAATCTTATGGAATGAAGCTCAATTTTTAGTTCATCACTGCATGTGAACAAGGAAATTGTCGTCTGCAAAGTCATTGTTCAATTTCTAATATCATCAGCGTTGCCTACAAACTTACTATCTTCATTCAAGCTTCAAATGTAGACAATGCAAATTTTGATATAATGCAGGAATTAGGATTGTAAAGCAAGATTTAGGGTTTACTTATGAAGCTCAAATCTTCAATTCCTCATTACATGTCATGTTTGTGTTAACTCTCACATCCTTGCAAGACTTCTTCATTCAAAGTTCAATTAGAGACTCTCTTGGATTTTAGTATTTGCAAGGTTAAGGTGTAAGGTTTTCAAGTTTGAAGTTCAAGTTGTAATCCATCATCTCAAGTGTTTGATGAACTTTCCAATTTGCTTATTTTTATTATGACTTCCTGCTATAGAGTTCAAATTCCATTGCAAATTTAAACTCATCAAATTGTTGCACTCAAAATTGTAGCCCAATTCCCATTTAGGGTTGTTATATGCTTCAAACATTGGCTTGCATTTCACTTGTCTTCTTATTCATCCCAAAATAATTGGGGTTTTAAGTGCATAAGTGCAATGGGAAGTCCAGAACATAAATTGGTGGTTGATGATGTAAATACAATAGAAGAAGTGGGGGAACCTTTTGTTGTTGCTCGAGAAAATGAGTTAATTAAAAAATTGAAGGTGACAATGCAAATACCTCCTCAAGGACCGTTCGGCAAATTTGATATTATGTGGTTGCCACATGTTACAAGTGGAAATGGCTTGTATCCTCATGTTGAGATTATAGTCATTCCATGGGAACACGTTAAGGATTTTGTGGAAGGGGAACAGAACAATGAAGATTTTCCCTGTAAATTTACAAGGACCAAAAACTACTCTAGATTTTCTACCTTAAACTCATTATCACATCCAAGAGCAAATTCTGCTTGTCTTGTTTATAGGTGAGGAAGTGTTTGCAAAACGATAATTCTACATTTGTTTTGGCATTTTATAGTTATACAACACATTTTGAAATGTTGTAGTCTATCAAATGTAATTAGTACCTTTAGTTCCTATATTTCCATGTCTTGGGAATATTTGGTTTTCCCATCCACCATCAAAGTTTGATGCAAAACATGGTTTTTGGAACATCTTTATGTTCTGCATTTGATTTTTAAAATATAGACCTCAATATAGTTAATGTTCTTGTTCTATAAGTTTTCATGCAACTTTGGACGTGAAGATAGAACCAACATTTTGCCTGAGGACATGCAAAAGTTGTTTTTGTCTACACAACAAAAATGCAAGTAGAACATACATAAAGATAAATCCACCAAAAGAAAAGGCGAAAAGGCTTTGTTAGAGTTTCTAGAATCTAACCAACAAACACTGTGGTTCGCAAGGATTTCCATAACAATGGCAAGAATGTCCATCAAACATGGTTGCCAAAGAGCTTCCATTGCAAAGCAACCATATTTGGACCATAATCTTTGCCAACTAATATATTTATGTCTAGAGCATAAAAACAAACAAGGAATGGTATGTCATGGGAAAGCTATGCTTGGATATCACCACTTTCTAAGTTCCCAATTGTCAGATGGTATGAAGGCACACCTCATGGGCTACATAAGGCAAGGGCTTTCCCTTGCTCAAGTAATGGCTCACCACAAAACATATGTTAAAGAGAAGGCATTACAAAATGAACATGTTACTTGTGACACTTTTATTTTGCATTCTAACGTTAAAAACCTAGCAAAGAAGAGGGCTGACAAATTATGGCAAAAACATTCAAAAGAACCCATTACCATCAAAATGTGGGTTATGGAAAACTTTGAACCAACGTTTTATTATGTTGAACATGCGCTAATGGATTTCAATTATACCTCCCAAGACGATATGCTATTCATTCTAAGGATCCAAACACTTTGGCAATTAGAATGATGTCAAAATTTGGATCCCATAGTTCTATTTCATTTGAAGCCACATTTGGGACAAACCAAAGTAGGGTAAATGTTTTTTTATCCACTTGACGAACTAGATTACACATTTTTCCAAGGTTGGTACATTAAATCTAATATATGTTTTTCTGTGTGTAGTACCTATTGTACACCATGATGGTGTTTGATGAGTGGTAGAATGGAATACCATGTGCTTTCATTATCATTGGGAAGAGTCGAGAACATGAATTGGACCTCGTTTTGCAAACATTAGTGCAATATATGCTAGCTGATTGGTTGTCAGATGTTATTATTGTCAACAATGCACAAGCTGAAATCAATGTTTTAAGGTTTGTCTTATGTTATTTCTCAACTATGACCTTGTTCATTTGTTCTTTAAACCAACTTCAAAAATCTAGTGGTCCATTGTCTTCTGCAAAACATAAACTTTTTATCAATAGTTTAATAATCTTAAATCTCGTGTGAAAATGTTATGCCCATTGTAGTCCATGGCACAATAACACATTGAAATATAGTTGTATAACATAACCATTTGTTAGTGTGTCAAAATGTTGCAAGATTTAGTTGCAAGATTTAATCATTTACTATTATGGAATGTTACAATTAGTTGTAAAACATAGTCATTTACTACTATAGAACATTCTAGCAATTAGTTGACCAAACTAGTATTACTACAATGGAATGTTGTAGCATTTACTTGCAGAACATTGCCATTTGTTGGTGTGGAGTGTTACAATGACATTATGCCCTCTACATTAATTACAATCATTATGACCATTATAATATGAAGCAAAATTCTACAATTTTTTTCTTATGATCATTTGTTAATATAAAATGTTGCCACATTTTACTATATATTGTTAACCATTTGCATTATGTTGATTTCATATGTTTTTCCATTGTTCTACAAGCTTATAATGTGGCTTAATTTTGAGTATAACTAACAACTTAATTATGCAATTGTTATTTAGCAACATTTGGCTAGATGTAAAAATATTTCTTTGTCTACGGCATGTGCCTAAAACATGGGCAGAAAATGCAATAAAAAAGATTGATGGTGCAAATGAACGAACATGAGTTTTATCTGCTCTTTGGAAAATAATGTATTCTCAAAGTTATTCCGTTGATGCAAACCCCGTTGCATGGACCAAAAAACAAATTGTGATCCATACAAATGTTTATCCCAATGTGCCACGCTTCATGAAATACCTAAGGACACATTAGTTGCCCTAGGTAGACATGTGGTGTGTCGGTAATCGAAACATCCCACATGCAAGGCAAGACACCAATTTAGCTATGGCATCCTTCCATAGCAACATGACGTATTTTGTATTCATCAAGAGAAAAATTCATAGGACGTAGAATGGATTGGCTAATTTACCACTTGGTGGGTGATGTTTTAACCCATTATTGGTATGGTGTGTAATGCAAAATATTTGGGTGCATCATGAATAATAAGCAAAAAGGCATCATTGTTAATGTTATCCTTTGAGCTCGAGATATTCCAAATTACAATGTTCTGTTACAACCAAATGGGGAGGACATAACATTCATGGCATCAACCAACCACATGCCCAAAGTGTGGACAATCCATGTTCTAACTGATAATTGTTCTAATCACCCTAATACAACACCATTGTTCCCATCTATCATTGGGGATAATGCCCTGAAACTGCATAGAGGAATGCTTGAATTCCTTACCCAAAAACAAAATCCTTTGAAGGATAGAGCAACAAAGTATATCCACATATAATTACATGAAAAAACCTGATACAAAACTAATTTTATTATATCATTACCACTATAAGAAATGCTTCATAAATCATTCATTGTAAGGTTGTTTCATTTGTGTTTTACAAGATGATGCATTTTTGTTTGCATTAAATTATTAAGCCTCTTTTATGATTTGCATGTTGGAGTTTTCTTTTATAAACACAACCTAAAAATGTGTTGGTTTTTTTTTTTTTTACTGTGCATGACAGATGCTTCATATTCAACACTTAGTGTAATTTTCACCTATAACAATCTACAAATTCATTACAAATTCAACATAACAACCTTCAAATTCAACCAAACAACCTTCAAAGTCATTACAAATTCAACAGAACAATGTGGGAAGTCATTTCAAATTCAATAAAACAACCTTCAAAGTCATTACAAATTGAATAAAACAATGTTCAATCATTATTTTGCCAAAAAATTTAACAAAACAATGTACAACCTTGATACAAATTTGGGCCATGTCATGCAAATCGGCATCAACCATATCCACAAAATGAGTTCTTATTAATGCAAGTTTAAAGAGTTTTAATTACATTGGTTTGAAAAAATCCATGGCCAAAACTATGAAGATTGTCACCTTAAGATGACAAAACAAAACAAATAAATATTTTGCTATGACTTTGTGTTAGACTATGTACCATAAGACACCATCTTCTTTAGCTCTGCCACTTTCTTTGACAACATGTAACACTTCCAGATTGTGTACACACTAATTTTGTGCATTGTGGCTGGTCTTCCACACTAATCACCCATGTTTTGTTTACGACATCAACTTACTACAGAACATCCATCACTGCATTCCCTAATTTCACTATGGTTTGCAATGCTTCATCCCTTGATAACCATAAGGGTGACACTTGCAACCAAGTAAAGAGACATTGAACACATAAAATATTTTGCCGACTAATTAGGATGAAAATTAACAAACTATAAGGAACTAGAATCGTACCTTTATATGGGTTGCCCTTTCATTTACCATGCATTCATAATATTTGGACAAAAACTTCATGGCATAGAATCCACATTCCCAATCCAACTCTTGTTAGGGTCCATCAAGCCATTCCTGACTGGACTTGGATACAACTCATTTCCACTCATGTGTCCCTGATAAGTTCCCATGTCAAATTGTCCATACTTTTGCAAAGAAATGATGCAAAATAACTAACTAAAAAATAGAAGTAAATCAAAGTGGGTCATAATGAAACAAGACATCTCCACCAATGACAATGGCACTCTAGCAATTTGCAACTTGTAATGGAATTAAAACCACATCCACATTAGTAGGCATTAAGAACTTCTTTTCCATAAATTCAATCACATTACCTTCTGATTCCCCTTTCTCTTTAATCTAGTTCTTCACAATGTCCCACATATGGGGATGGGTGATGTAAGGCTCTTTGTGTGATTTGTGGCTGTGTGTAAACCATAACCTAAAAAAGTTCATTGCATCAGTAGAGAGATGCTTGAAGTTGTTGTCAAGCAAGCTAATAGCCGCATCAAGTCTTAATTTCAAGTAGTCACTTTCAATGACAATTAAAAGAGTGAAATCCTAGGACCCTCCTTTTCCCTCAATGAAGTTTTGTATGATCGTCGCCAAATGTTTTCACATATGACAATTATAATCATGGAAAATCTTTGTGTTAACTCTTTGATGTAGACGTCATTTGCATAGGGGCATAACCTATCTAGCTTAATACATCTATGTTTTGTGGTAAAAAAAAAAAATCAATTTGCACTATCCCTTCTCCATATCATACATGAAACCATTGCATGTAGATTTATACACAAAATGCAGTGTGGAAAATCTTAAAAAATTGGGATTCCTACATTTGATATCAGATTCCAATTATATTCAATTTAAACAAGCAATGAATAATAATTTCCATCAACAAATCTAACACATAATTCAATTGGCATACAAAAGGACTATGGTAAACATAACAAAATGTGAATTTACAATTGGAAAAAGTTATTTCACCCACATTTTATGTATGTTCTACAAATGGACATTCAAACATGTATGTAAGGAAGCTACAATGGATTGGATCCTCACATATCCAAATTTGGAATCTAAGGTGGTTTAAATCTAGGCTAGAATGTTCTGCAACTTCTTTCAACATTCTTGTTAAATTACTTACAAAGTCCATGGACAAGCCTTGATGGCAAAACCTTCATAAATTTGTCTTCCACAACTTGTTCCACTCAATCCTTCATAATAGTGATGGATGTTGAATGACCTCTCGCAATTGATTCACCACATGCTACATGCATGTTAATAACTTCACCAATGATTCCATCATTGAGGTTTGGTATTGGTCGTAGTGGGCTAGTTGCAAATTGGCCTAGTGGCTAGAGTTCAAGGGAGAGGCATGGTGTCCTTTTAAACCCAATAAGTGTTGTAGATAAGGATTCTAATGGGATAGGGTTTGTTAGGGTGGGGTTACTTACATAATGTTGTAAATCAAAATTGACTTTTGCTTTGGGGTTATTCAGAAATAAGTCCAACCCTTTGATAGGGCACTTTGGAACCATTCTAGTAGAACATCCAAGTTGAACATTCACATCTTTGGTGGGAAAACTTGCAATTAGTTGGAAGGGCCCACAGATCAAAACATCCATATTTCTAATAATCACTTTTAATTTCTAATTTCTATTTTTTTTTGGTAAATGTGTGTACATCAAATTGAACATTTAATTCCTCCTTTGTTAAGAACATTATTATCAATAGAAGCCCTTAATATGTAAATGCATAGGTTGTAAGAATTGAAGCACACCTAAGGTGTGATGCTTTCTTGTTTAGTATTTGGTGTGGAAGCCATTTTTTTTCATCATCAATGTCATGTTCCTTGTCGAGTTTCACTACCAACAAGTGCAGTTGATAGTCCATGGTCTTTACCAACATAGTTTTGCATTTGCTTGCCCTTTCATGCATTGTAGCAACATTTTCAAAGTTTGCCTTCCCTGCAAATACCCACCCAACACCAATTTCCTTTATCACAAGCAACACTTCATTCAACACCTGCACATAATTCAGGAACAAAGTAAATGGGTAAGCTAAATCGGATTAAAGTAGTCATAAACAAAAAGGCTTTTGCATGTCGAATGCAAACAAAAACCTGATCACCATTTTTACCTGATCAAAATGGGGTCGGTCATCCAGCCCAATTAATGGATTGCACCACATATCCATCAATTCTTGCATCATCCCACGACTCAACAGGTTTAGAATGCTTCTATGTGTAATCTTGTACGTGAATTTTTTAATCTTTTCAACTACAAGATTTTGCTATTCAATATCAAAACCTAGTAGCTTTATTAAATCCATTCGACATTGGGCGACATCTTCAAGGTTATTTTTTAATTTGGGAAACCATAGAAATCCGTAGTTGATAACATCTTGAGTGGTAATGATCAACCTAACACTATGGCCTTGCTCTCAAGAGTAGTGAAGGATAATGTGGTGTGTGAATCATTTGTTGGGGTGAGCCAAAGGATGCAAATGCCCAAACGTGGATCTATAAAACAATTTGAAAGCTTGAACAATATGTGGGCACTTCTTGTACAAAAAAAAGGGAAAGGCTTCATTTTCAACTTTAGTAATGATGTTTTGTAGCTCTTCCTTTGTGTGCTCCCATGGGCATTGAAGACGAGCAAGTAGTGGATGTTGCTTCAATAATGAATACAATGGTGACCAGCCCCATTTTTTCTTCTCATCAAAAGTTTTGATGAGTTGGTCAAATTGGTGTAATTATTGTTGCACAAAACCTTCCTTTTTCTTCTTGAGGATTTCTACAACTTCAACCTTCTTTCCATCATAATCCTTCTTCAATTTCAAGTATTAAAGGTATTCCTTCAAAAGCTTCATTTTTGTGAAACGTTACATTTTATTCTCCCCACTAACTGCAGATGTCCAAACATTCAATGATTGTTTCACAACATCTGAAATATGTTTTTTCCTCTCAATCCCGCCACTCACCTATAGTAACAAAACTGAAGTAGTTAAAACATTGGAATATTTCAGAAACAAGACCTTGCCAAATTAATTTCATTTCAAAATAGGGTGAAGGTATTCACCGGTGTGTATAAGTATCATTGCCCAAAGGAAAAAAAAAGCGCATTGCCTAATGTCATGTTAGTTTCCATCTTCATGAGATGGTTCATAGTGCCCTTTGGGTCTTCAAAACATGTCCTATCCATGATAGTATCAATTTCTGATAGCAAAACATAAAGGCCATTCATCTTCACTTTAGTTGGAGGATGAGGTAGTTCACAAGAGCTTTCCACCATGAATGGCAATTCAACATTCTCTCTTGCCTTCTTTTTTACCTCTTCTTTGTTCATATTTTGTACGACTTGAAATGATGGGCACATTGTTATTGTTGGGGACATTGACAAATGTCATAATCCTTTGTTATGCTTAGTGGGGAATTTGGCATTATCCCTTGTTGAGCTTGATTATAATATGGTTTTTGCTTCATCTTGCAACTTCACAACACATGTAGAAGCATGTGTTATGTTGCATTTTGTTGCAATTATAATGCAAACCTTAGTATCTATATAACTAGATGGGTAGTCATGACAATGCAAGTGTAGGCATAATTGAGAAGTAATCTAGGCTGTTTGACCCCACATACCTACAACTTCATTTTGTGTTGATGAAAAGTCTTCATCACTACTCAACTCATAAACCTCGTTCCCCCTAGGAGGCAGTAACTTTGGAGGTGGCATATTTTTCTACACCTCCTGTTGTGATGTTAATGTAGCCTTCTCTAGAAGTACATCATGTGAGTGCTTTAATTTTTTTTCATCATCTTTCATAAAATCAAGTCCACCACAAAGTCATTAATATACTGCTCTACCATAGTTTTTAGCAGATAGACCTAATTTTAGTTTAATAGTACATCCCAATAGGGAACGACCATATTTTTTGAAACTTAAATTAATGAGAAAATTTAGAAATCCATTGTAATTATTTCTTTCTATTCAATTTACAATTTTTTAAATTGATTCATTCAAAAAAATGGAAGGGTTTGAAAAATAAAGAAAATTTTATTTATTTATTTATTTATAGCATATGGGGAAAACATTTAAATTTATGTGATAAATTTAATAATGTTTTCCTATTGGGTTTGACATAATTATTCATAATATACAAGCGGTCCCCAAAGGTACAATGTTATATTTGGATGTGTGTATAATTTGCCATAATTAATAAATTATGGATAACTTCTATAAAAGGATTTGGGTATAGTAGGACTTGAACCTGCGACCATTAAGTTAAAAGCCCAATACTTTGACAACTAAGCTATACACCGTAGCAACCTTTGTGGCTTGCTTTTTTTTCTCATACTTTACTTTATTATTTTGCTCACGACCCACATACTTTTTCAAACTATTCTATGAGGAGTACCTCTATTGGGCGTACTATTAGAATGCTGCATGAAATTTTTAGCTTTAGATTTTGTCATTGTGGGGTACATCTTAAGTAGTTTTGCCCCTTGTATTTGGGGCATCATCACTTGGTGATAAAACAATGTGTTTTTGTCTTTGAAACACTGTTTGTAGAATAGGCACCAGAAAGAAGTTCCATTTCCAATAGGTTTGTTAGGGATTTTGTGCTTCCAATGCAAGTTTTTCATACTCCTCCTCAAGGTACAAGGCAACACAATGATGCATGTCTTGCTGCATTGTTGATTTGTAAATTCTTGAAGTGTTTTTTGGACCTCCCAAAACCTACAAAAAGGATTGAACATGGGACTAATCATTCGAAAAATAAAACATACACCATTAGTTTCCCATTCACAATGGTGAACCATGAACAAATTGCCATTCAATTTGCGGGAAGATTTAATTATATTTTCTTTCCAACAAAAAGAAACAAATTGTAACAATGTGGCTATTTACAACATGAGTTGATTATGGGAAGAAAGGTTTTTATCACAATGACATGGTAACATATACAAACATAACAATTTTCATATACCCCAAGTAGTCCAATTTGTACATTCATGAGTAATCACCATTGTTGCTTTAAGTTCTATAGAACATGCCTTACAATTTAGGATGTAATGACTTCTACAACATTGCATCAACATTGCATAAACATGAGGACCTAAACTCTTGTTTTCATATTTGTACAAACATTGAATAATTTTCTACCCACAATGCAAAATTGAAATTAAATTGGAGAACTTGCCCTCAAATTATGGCACAATTGTTTTAACCAATACTAGAACATTGGAACAATGTGTTTACAAAATTTTATTTTCTTCTCCTAAACCCTAAAACAATAGAACCTTGGACTAGTATGTCTGCAGATCATCCTTTTCTTCTTTTAAACCTTAAAATAGTAAAACCTTCAACTAATCTATTTGCAGGTCATCCTTTTCTTCTCCTAAACCCTAGAATAGTAGAACCTTGGTCTAGTATGTCTATAGAATTCCCATTTGTTCTCCCAAACCCTAAAACAATATAATAAATGTTGATGAAATAGTTGGAGAAAAAAAATTTCTGCTTTACATATTAGCAACTTGCAAGTTTTGTAAACATACTTGCAAGTAGTCACACTTACTTTCTACAATGCAAAAAATTGCAAAAGAAATTTCTATTGGTTTTGTTTTTGGTTTTATAAATAAAAAAACAATGGTTTGTTATTTCAACACGAACATTTCAGAGTCATGGCAGCAAGTTCTTTACATCTTTTGGAGGTAAGTAGGATATGAAATACATACTCCTTCTATCCATCTTATGAGAGCTTTGGTGACAATGTCGATATACTTTTGCTGACCAAGGAGTTTGATCATGTAAGGATCCTCTTGTGCATAAATTGGCAAGGCCTCTGGTAGTAAGTAATGATGATCTCCTTTTCCTCTTGTAAACATAGTGACATTAAAATTTTCTGTGCCTTCAAATTCTACAATGCCACGAACTTCTCTACCTTCGACTTCTATTGGTTGTGAAACATTTGCTTCTCTAAGATCTAGCAGCACTGTAGAAACTGGAGCCTTTGTAATTGCCTCAACAATGACAATGAGGACACTAAGTGATGCATAAGGACTAACATCACTTGGATTTGCATTCAACTCCTTATTAATACATGTCTCTATCAACTCCATGAGTGTTTGATCATGTAAACCTTAAATCTCAATAATGCAAACAAGAACTTACAAATAGTACTACAAATATTAAAACACCTTTCACGCTCACTACAAAGACAATGCGACTCTTTTGTATTCTTCACTACAAGCCCAATGTGACTCTTGTGTACTCACCACAAGAATGCAGTGATTCCTATGCACTTCTTGTAATAGGCGCCAATTTCTAAAGCCCAGTAGAATTGTTATGTTTTGAAGTGCAGAACATTTGATCTTGTAAAATGAGGCTGCATTCAACTAGTGCACTAACGCCCCGAAACCAAGTTCATGCTTTTCAAACCTAAGCCCTATTTGAGCATAGTGTCTATTTTTAGTGTACAAATTGAAAATGCAAAACAACCAAGACTTTTTACAATGCAAAACATTGATGTCAATTGCCAATAGTGGAATGTAGAACAAATGGTAGAATGGTCTTTGACAGTGATGGAATGTTTTGTAGATGGCAATGAAAGGTGGGCCTGGTGTTGTGACATGGAGAGACAACTTGGCCGACAAGGGTCCGGGATTTGCACTGGACGGAGCTTGATGAGGGGTGTTTAGCGTCTCACATAGAGATACACATAGTTGGGGCTTGGACACGTTGCACATAATGGGGTGTGCGATTCCTTGCACAATGCAGTTATAATGAGCTAGGTGGTACTTGTTGAACATGCTCCCAAAGTGTCCATTCTGATTCAGCACATTCTGACCTGTCAGAAGTCTTGAGCTGATTTTAACTGGCCATGGTGCAAAAATGTCCTCTGTTCTGCATCTCATTGGGTATGCATCTTTTATTCCACATGTTTGCTCTGCCCAAGTATGTATATTATGTCAAACATGTCCAATGAGGAAATACCTGGAAAATTTAAGTAGGGAAGAGCAATCTACAAACAATGGCTTTCATTTTCATATTCCTGCGACAGCTACAGGAGTGTTTGAACTGATCAATCCAACCAGTTCATAGAAGCTAATTTGACCTTTTGTTCATTCCACCACCAGGCTTACAACAAAGTTCAAGAAATGTGAGGAGATGGGTCTGGCGTTGTCAGTAATTGATGCAGTTGCGGAGTCCCCTGCACAGGCAGTCATAGCTGCGTCAGGTGCTTTCTCTGCTGATGACATAATATTGGTGATGAAGGTGGGGATTGTGTTCATTATTATCATCACAGTAGGCTTCAGCATTTGGAGGTCGTTTTCATCTGCATTCCCAAATGCTGAGAATCTGGTTTCTTCTTCACCAGCAGGACCTGTGGAATTTACATGTATGAAGACAATACACCAGTTACAAGCTTCTTTTCTCCCTCTTCTCATGGTCTTCAATTTAATGGTGCTTAGCAAGACTACAATTGCTTTTGAGACTGGCAGTGTTTGAATTAACTGGTATGCAGTAGGATTGCTGGACTAGGCATTGAATGGGCAAAGTGCTCAGTTGCTTGATTCCAAGCTCCTCTACACTCTGGAGTTGTGATGCTGGGAGATGATCACTCTTCAAGTCCAATGTCGAAATTTGAGAGGAGTTCTAGCATCAAGTGCAATACAAAATTAGCAGCAAAAAGTCTGGTTGTACATAGGAGATTTTGACTACTAAAAGGCCATGAAATTACATGGTGTGTGATGTACATGTTTGGGTTAGTTCATCATGTCTAACAGTTTTAGTTCTTTGGCTCAGACAGGAGTCTAACTTTATATTTCCATAGCATACTTATATGTGGATAATCAAGCTAAAGCTCTCTGCAAAAATATGGGCATAAGGCATGGTGCAATATATAGAACATTGGGCTGCAGGCGCTATGATTTCCAGTCTGATTTCTGTGTCAGTTTCCAACCTTTTGTTGAGGCTAATGCCCCTTTGTTAGTTTTGCCTTGTCCACACCATGCCCCCTTCATTGGTTCTTAGTTCTTAGTTTATTAAACCTCCAATCGAATTTGGTTGTTATGTCATATGATGATAACATTGTGGTTCAAGATCTGGTTGTGTTCCTGGGCAGCTAATCAAGATGGAGGAATTTCAAACAGAGGTGATGCACAGACTTTGCTGGAAGGTGGAATCCTGATGAACAATCTACTCACTGGCAGCTCAGCTAATGAAGGCTCCACAGATAGTACTGGTGTGCCAGTCCCTACCATTTTGGCTGCAGTTGGAGCAAATCACCAGATGATTGAGAAGGCTTCCTTGGCACTTCGTATCTGAGTTTAGAACTTAATCCCTGTCACCAAAACACTTTTCCAGCGACTTTTAATTTGGTTATAGCAAATTGTGCTTATATGGTGCTTTGAAGTGTGCATCTTGTTGCATTTTCTTCTGGGATTAGTATTAAATGGGTCTCCAAAACTAGGAGTGGTGGTGTTGTGGTAATTTATTGTGGGCTTGGAAAAAAAGTGTTAAATGTTGATAGTCTATGTTTGATTGTCATAAGAGTAAACCAACACAGACTAAACACACTGCAGTGGATGTATGGTGGTGTGTAGTACCAGATGATTACTTAATTATTTGACTTTCCTCCCTTTTGTAATCTTGGTGGTTAGCTTAGTTTGTGTATATTATCTCTGGGTTTTTTTAATAATCTTTCTTTTTAAATTTTTTTGGGTTGCTTTTTTAGCCTCTTTTATTACATACACAGTCCATTGATTTATCTTCTTGTATTGCACACAAAATGTGCACATATTTATTTATTTATGTAGCTTTGTGTGCACACATATTTTGTATTTATTCAATATGGATACATTCTTCATTACGGTAATCTAGTGTGCAAAGGAGTTAAGTACTAAGCTTGTTGACATTGAGATTGAAGGTTTAGGAGCATGAGGATCTTCAAATCAGTGAATTTTGTTGTGGTAATATTTTGCTATTTGACAATTTTTTGGGAAAAAACGTGCCTCTCTGGTGTTAAATGTGTACTTTCAGCAAAAGTTGTGCAAATTTGTGAAATAAAAAAATTTGACAAAACCAACAGTTTGCATGCATGAAATGCAGTTGAATTTGTGATTTTTGGTGATTAGAATGCAAATGTAGACATTCTTCATGAACAATGATGTTTTCTTCATAAACATTTTGCTTTTAATTGGATGAAAAAACATGAAAGTTGGGGAGATTTTGTTTATATAGTGTAAATTCAACTAATTTCGCTATTTTGTTGGGAGAATTCGTGAAATTTTCAAGATCAAAAAGTTGAAACAAAAAACCCTTGTTTCATGAACAGTTCTTGTTTTTTTTGGGGGTGAAATGTCACCACTTGGCGACAAAAAGAAGAGGCTGTGAATCCAACAAAGGTCTTTTGGGGAAAAACAGCACAGTATTGCCATTTTTGGAGGGAAAAAAGTTACAAATCGCCAGATTAAGACCATAGCTTCAAGCATGTCACCAGAATATAGGGTTCCCCAAAATTTTATACTTTCCTCTATGACCTGTAGCCAAATTTGGCTGAGTCATCTTGTGGATGATAATCAGTCCACCTACCTCCCAAAATTGAAAGAAAAAAAAAAAAAAAAAAAAACCTTTTCATAAAGCTGTATTTTTACATTTTTAAATCTCATAACTAGCTATTAGCCTTTGTTTTTAAATTTTAAAAAATTTAATCATGAATAAGAAAATAAAGAATTAAATTT
>Ga0116227_10001891_pt1 | contig 47635 bp, 42 predicted proteins | sample S1TSphgellanicum_FD_89693 | JGI IMG/M metagenome (GOLD analysis project Ga0116227, IMG submission 89693) | Host-associated microbial communities from peat moss isolated from Minnesota, USA - S1T2_Fb - Sphagnum magellanicum MG | ecosystem: Host-associated > Plants > Peat moss > Unclassified... | reverse complement strand
TTTCTCTCGTTCCCAATGTGTTCCCTTTAAGTTCTCAATGGGTTCCCAATATGTTGCCCAAGTTCCCAATGTATTCCCCAACATATTCTCCATAGCATCTCACTTTAATCCCATACCATCCTCGTCTTGACGCCCGGAGAAACACAGGGCCTAGGTGGTTGGGGCTGCAATTATTATAAGCCCGGACGCTTCACCTTTACTACCATACAACTGCTGCTCCGTTCCCTTCAAGAGCGTGCGTGCTCTTTTGCTACACCTTTTCCTCCCTCCCCAAGAAGCTAAATTGCTAGCATGTGCAAGTCTTGCTATATTTAGCTACTGTCCATCCGGATTAAGGGGAAGCTTCACGACGTCTTTGCTATATTTAACTACTGTCCGTAGCCACTGTCCGTCCGGAGTCAGGGGAAGGAACTTTCTTCCTTTACAATATATAATGCCTAGGCTTTCAATAATCAATAACCATGAATCTATAACAACATTTGCAACCTTAGTTGAAGATTTGGCACATGTTTCATTGGACATGGAAGCAATAGTCAAAAACTTAGAGCACTCAATTCAATTCAAGAAGCATTAACAGGGAGGAATTTGTTATCATTACCACAACTATTTGCAAAGACCCATGGATGAGAACCTTTAATGGATTATTCACAAAGGCATGTTGTGATTTTAAAAGAATATCTTAAAGTTATGCAAAAAAAAAAAAAGGATAGGGAGGTAGCAAACCAAATAAAAGAAAATCAAAAAAAAAAGGTAAGAAAAACAAGTTTAAAAAGTTCTTGCATCAGCGACCGTAGTTGAAAGAATATCTAAAAGGGAACTTGCAAAAAAACATCGAGGAAGTTTCATTTTAGTCGTCCACATCAATTAGAAAAACATGGGATAACTTTCATTGTAACTTCAAAGAAGGGATGAAACCTCACCTTGCTGGATACAGGGGTGTCAATTTACGTGAAACAATAAACTTTGCCTATAAACAGGCCCAATAGCAGGCTAGAGATCAAATGTAGCAAAAAAGGGCCATTGTAGCATCCTTGCAACACACTCAAATAAAAATTGAAATTAAAAAGAGTGGGGAGGGAGTGAGGTTTGTTGTTCAATGAAATAAACAATGATGATAAAAAAAAAAAGGGTTTGGGAAAAAGAGAAAAAACAATAATAATGAAGGTTTGTAGATTTTTTGCAACGATGTGAGAGCTAGATCATTAAGAACACCAACGTTGCAGCTTATAATCGAAGTTCAAAAGGAGTAGTAAGTGATCAGGTTTTAGGTTCAAGAGGAACATTGGTTGATAAGGTTCTAGGCTCAAGAGGAACAACAATTGATTAGGTTCCAAAGTCAAGAAGAGTGGTAGCTAATCAAGTTCCAAGCTCAAGGAGCAAAAGTTGAAGTTCAAAATTCAAAAGGAGCAGTAGGTGATCATGTTCCAAGTTTAATAGGAGCAACAATTGAAGTTCCAAGTTGAGGATGAGTGATAGTTGATCAAGTTCCAAGCTCAAGAAGAACAATAACTAAGGTTCCAATGGCATTAAAGGTCAGGTTCCAAGTTCAAAAGGAGTAGTAGTTGATGTTCCAATCTAAAGAAGAGTGATAGTTAATCAAGTTCCAAGTTCAAAAGGAATAATAACTAAGGTTCCAATGACATTAGAGGAGCAACAATTAAGGTTCAAAGTTCAAGAGGAATAGTAGCTGATGAACATCCAAGCTCAAAAGGAGCAACAGTTGAAATTCAAAGCTCAAAAAGAGTAACCAATCAAATTCAAAATTCAAGAAAAACAACAATTAATCAACATCCAAGTTCAAGAGGAACAATAGTTGAGGTTCAAAGTTCAAGAGGAGGGGTAACCAATCAAGTTCAAAGCTCAAGAGCTCAAAAGGAGCAATAGCTAATCAACATCCAAGTTGAAAAATAATAGTAGTTGAGGTTCAAAGTTCAAGAGAAATAGTAATCAATCAAGTCAAGAAACGCAGTACCTGATCAACTTCAAAGCTCAAGAGGAATGGCACCTGATCAAGTTAAAAGCTCAAGAGTAGCCACAACTAATCAAGCTCAAGAGGAGGATCCAATTCAAAGTTCAAAAGGACGATCAAGTTCAGATGAAAAAAATTAGGAAAAGTAAGTGAAACACATACTTTTAGAGCAATAAGAGAAGAATGCAAAAAACACGTGTGGTGAAAAGCACATGCACAAAGATCAAGAGAGGACTATGCATGAAGAACACATGCACCTTTCCAAGCCATTCCAACATCTACATCCCACAAACAATTTAGAGTTATTAAACATTTAGGAGAAAAGTTGGGAAGTTGCAACTACTTGTATCTCATGAAAATGCTTTGAATGTATGATGAACACCATGAGAACAATCACAAAAATCTACATAATGAACAAAGCTCTCGATAACAATGAAAAGGCCATGAACAAAAGGGATTTAGAATGGATGGGGTGAGTGAAAAAAGGTTGGGTGTTGGGTGGTTTAGGGTTTTGGAGGCGCATTGTGTTAAAGAGGGTTTTTAAATTAGGGTTTAGCTACACATTAGCACATTGATCACCAAACATGTTTTTGCCCATTTATGGTTTTAATATCAACCATTGAATAAACATGTTTGTTATTTCCAATGGAGGGTGTACATTTGTGTAGGAGATTATTTGGTGATATCTTGGATGTTGGACATGTGTTAGGTATGATATGTGCGTTAATAGATGTTAGATCGTTCATTGATAAAGGCAAAAATTATTTGGTCAAAGTTTTTTTTAAAGTAATGAGGTCGAGACCTTTGGGAAGCCATAACTTTTGCATCCCTTGACCAAATCTAGTGATTAAAAGGCAGCATGTGCACCCCAAAGCTCCTCTACAATCCATCTTGAGAACTTGGAGGCAACCGATGCCGTAAGAGATCACAAATTTCCTCTAAGTTTTTAAGTGTATTATGTTCGAACTATTTACCCTATATATTTAAGGACTTGGGAGGTGGCCCCATGCTTATGACCTTCCAAAATATCCCCTTGCAACAAAAGAAATTTTATGTTAAAATTCAAACATGATGAAAAATACATTACCTTCACATGTTTAAAAACCCTAATCTTTTGGACGAATACACAACCTAAACCCTACAAGAATATATGCACCAAACCACAATTAATTTAATAAACAATTGATCACATGCAAATGTCATATATATATTCAATATCATGAGGAACTATCAATGGACAAAAATGAAACTTAATGAAAGACAAACCTTTAACAAAAGAAAGAAGAAATATTACAATTACTTTTTATATTGAAAATTGTCTCCATTCTCTTTCAAAAAAATCCAACCTACAACATGTATCTTCAAACTTTAAGTGCAATGCTTAACCTTTCCTAATACACCCAATCATTATGAATTTAATGTAAAAACCTCTACTTTAATTTTAAAAATTCAACATGGTCAATTCATAACATTCACTTATTTACAAACCCTAATATTCCATACCATTAAGTAATTAAAAATCTACAAGTGATATATGCATTGTTATGATTTTATAAACAAGCAATTATCAACAATTGCTAAACAAAAGACAATTTTATGAAGAATCAATTATGGAAAACATTGAAGCCCTGATGAAATTAAAAACCCTAAATGAGGTAAAAAGGAGGTATTAGTTTTTTTTATATATTCAAATTTGTTTCTAATCTTCTTCAAAAGAGAAGAATAAAATAGAGCTTGCTTTATATATGTGTAATTGAAACAAATCCCTAGTTGTAGATTGCGCATTAAATGGACCAAAGTCAAAATGAACCTATTGGAAATTGTGTTGTATAATTGACTATAAGAACAATACCCACATCAAAGGTTTGCTTTATATTTTCATTTGGGTGCTAAATATGCTTAAGAAGCTAATGAAAAGTTCTTTGCGATACCTACATGTGGTTTCACCTCTACATCATCTTCAATAGCTATGATGTAAGCCAAGTTGGAGCAATGAACAAGCAAGTAGGTGGGGCTAGGTATGTAGATAGGTGGGTAGTAACTAGGTAGGTAGGTAAGAGGGGACATAGTTAGCTTGTCTTAGGTAGGTAGAGAGGGAGGTGAGTAGGTGAATGGGTAGGTAGATAGGTAGACAAGGAAGTGGGGGAAATAATAGGTCGTTTAAAGTAGGTAGGCAAGTAGCTTGGGGCATATACCAAGTATATAGGTTATTATTCTTGTGTATTAGACCCAATTATATAGTCCACCTAACATGTCTAGGATGTGATCCCTAAGCATGGTTGGTTGAATTTGTGGCTTCATACCATGGAGGACAATTGAGACATTAGAAGATGAAGTTGCACTCTTGCCAACCCTCCTTCCATGTTCCTCCATTTCTCCCCCATCAGACTCCCCTGACTCCGCATGATGTGCAACACTCCCATGTATCATGGCAGCAGCCCCAGTTGCGTGGTTTCTAGCAGCTTCAGCACATCAATGTGCAGTGGAACCTGCCACTGATGTGCAAACATGCTTAATCTTTGCAGCATTTGCTTTTGAACATTTGTGCAGCAACTTCTTCCCTCTTTCCTCGTCATTCTTTGCATCCACCCATTCTACAAGATCACTTGGTGATTGTCATAATTTGTTGTCTGTCATTCCATCAAGTGCAATCTCAAGAGTTTGCAAGTACATTCCAAGTGCATCTAGTTTTTGGTTGTTGCTTCTGGGGTCTAGGTCAATGCCATGGCTCTCAACATCAATGTAGCTATCCTGTAAACTACAGTATGTCATCTGCTCTATTGTCAGATGTTGGCACCTGCACAATACTCTTGCACCTAATTTCCACTCATCAACCTCTTTATATAAGCCACGTACACCTCGGAAGAAGGACACCATGAATCTAAAATTGCAAAACTATGGAATGCGTCTGTCAGCAATGCTAACTCTCATTTTCTCCCTCTACATGCATGATGCTGCACAATCTGTTGCATTTGCAAGAGAGTAGTTGGCACCTTCCAATCCTGCAATTATCTGCTTGAAGTCAAGGCCCTCTGCACTAATCAAATACTTGCAAACCCCAGGTGGCAACTGTCCTCAACAGATTTCTCATAGACCTGATGCTTCCCAGCCTCTTGCTCTAACACCTTTAAATCAACACGAACATCCCCAAGGTTCATAAAGTAGCCATACCCTACTTATCTTGTTTGCTAGCTGAACCCCAGGGCTTCATGTGCAAGCTTGACTATAAGCTGATCACATTCAGCTCCTTGACATTCCTGCATAAGTAGTATACCTCCACCATCATTACTGCGTGTTAAACCCTGTGTGGATGATGACAGCAAGGCCTTTTATTTGTTTGGGTGTCCAACCACATTTTCTAGTTGGTGGCCTTCACAAACAAAATCAGCATCTTTTCAATCAGGCACCAACTCTCCCACTGATTCTTCATCACAATAAGGGGCAAGTGCAAATCCTAGTATCATGTTGATACTTTGTCATGAAGGGTAGACTGACGTTTTGGAGATTTAAAATCTGACAACATATCAGCAAACAGGAAACCCAATGGTAGCGAAAGTCAGAAAAACAAAACTGAGGAGCTGTTGAAACAATAACAACAGCAAACAGTAAGGACCCAATGCTATAAACCAGAGAAATCAGGGAAAATAATAATTTGAGGAGCTGTTGAAAGAACAACAGCAGCAAAAATCACCAGCATGGTCAAAGATAGGGCAAAAGCACGGGATTTACCCAATTAGGGTTTTGCGTCATTAAGGTCTGATGCTGAGACCGATGGCGTCTTTCTTCTAGTCTGCCATGGAACAGACCTTGGCACTAGGCTTCTTCTCCTGCTCTCCATCTTTCGCTTGCCACCAGATTTCCCACTGCAGATGTCTTGGAGGAGAAGTGCTGGTGGAATCCGATGGGGCGAAGAAATTGTCCCATCATTCTTCCCCGGGTGCTGTGGGACCATATACAGGTCGGGATCCTAGTGTGAAAAAACCGGGATGGCTGCGACAGCGAGCACCCCAGGGGGAGAGATACGCGGAGCTTAAAGAATCGCTTTCTTCATTGAAGTTGAACACAGTCTGCGAAGAAGCTCAATGTCCTAACATTGGAGAGGTAATCTTTTGGAAATTTATGTTTTCGGGGAGGGGAAGGTTTAGGGTTTATGTCTATATGGGGAATGTCTATGCATTGTAGATCGAGTTTTTCAGGTAATGTGGGGGGAATGTGGTTGAGGGAACCGTGGCATTGAGATTCTTTTGAATGCAGATTCGAATGCCTGGAATTTAGGGAGATTGATTTGAAGCTTTTGATATGATGATGCACTTCTAAGATTCTCGGTTTGTTTCTCTATTGCGGGTATCAATGGTTTGTGGAGGCAGTGCTGGAATGGAGGAGGGGGAGCAGGAGGGGAGGGAGATGGTATTGGTACTGCAACCATTATGTTATTGGGTGACACATGTACTCGTGGTTGTCGCTTCTGCGCTGTTGCAACGAGCAGAAACCCTGCCCCACCTGACCCTTCAGAGCCCGAGAACACGGCCAAGGCAATTGCAAGCTGGGGGTGTGAACCCTAACCCTAAGGACCTCTGCTCTTCTTTCTCCTGTTCATGATTTGTTCCCTCCCAGTGAGAGCAGAGCATTGATGAGGAGAGTTTGTTCTTGTTCAATGATGTTCTGCTGGGGATGAGGGTTTTGCAGGGTTGGATATGTGGTCCTCACAAGTGTGGACAGAGATGATATGCCGGATGGTGGCAGTGATCACTTTGCCCGCACTGTGAAAGCTCTCAAGGTCTTTTGATGATTCCTAGACATTATACTCTCTTTCAATTACTGTTGTGAGTCAGTGATGGACATTATAATCATTTCTGATTATCAATTCAGGCTAGAATCTCACATTGCTTAACTCCACAAAAATTGATCCATGCTTATGCAAAGAGTTCCAAAACTCCCAAAGAGTTTTTCACGTTTTGGGGAAATCTTATAGAAGAACCTCTACTACTTCCAAGTCTAAGCCAGTGCTTACAGTTTTGAAGTCTTGCCAGAGTTTCAAATGCAGGTATCCTTCTTTAGGATGGTTTTGAGTTCATGGTAATGTCTAAGTCATACCTTCATCCACTTGTCTATGAAGGTCCTAATTTGCAATCTCAACTCAATCCTCTAAATCCTGAGTGGGGGTAGCTTTTCAAAGCCAATTTTTCATGCAAAAGATCAGCCTGATGAAGTACACTGTGTGGATTCTCTCCTGTCTTCCTCTTTCATTGTTTGGTTTTTATTTCATGTCTGTCCTTTTTGCACTCTGCTGTATTCTTGCTTTCCATGATCAGCTCCTTCATGTTTTGCTGAGTTAGCCAGCATCATGGCTGAAGTTTTCTGTCACTTCCAGGCTTCCTGTCACTGCTGGTCTGACAGAAACTCAGTAGGTTGGTTAATGAATGATGTTGGCCTCCAACCACTGCTGAGAGCTGAAGAAATCAGTGGGGATCTTGTGGTATCTGGTCACTACCGAATGGTACTGTCGAAGGTCAATGATATGTGCATGACAATCACTATTGTTCAAGCCGCTCATCAATTGTTGGTTGGTCTCCTCTTTTTCATGTTTCCTATTATGTTGTTGGGTCTGGAGTCTCTTTTAACATGATTAGCAGGTCAGCTCCCAAATCAATTCAGGTTGACTTGAATTGTCATTGTAGAGAAGTACTCAATACTTATGAAGAATTTTGATCTGAGACTTTGCTCTTAGAGAGTTCTCCACCTCATTTCTCTCTGCTTTCTTTCTTGTTTCTTTTTTGGATTTCTCCTTTCCTTGTCCTTGTCCTGTTTCTGTTTCTTTTTTTGTTGTTATTATTATTATTATTACTATTCTTTTGGTGTTTCCCTTTCTCTTGTTGTTTTGTCTTCTCTCTCTCTTTCAGGTTTTCTAGAACTAGCAGCACCATGGCAAAGATTTTCCATTCCTATTGGTGTTGTTAATGTACTGGTTGACATTAATCTCCACCCCTTGCTGGGAGCTGATGATGTCAGTGGGAATGTTGTGGTAGGTGGTCAATACCAAACATTCTGCTGTTGAACATCCCTGAACATGTGCATGACCACATGTGTTTCACAGTGCTCCTCAGTTTTGTTTTTGGTCTTTTTCTTTAGGTTTGTGTTTCCTCTTTTTCATGCTTATTGATTGGTTCTTCAGATATGAAATACCTAGGACCTTATTTATCATGTCATCTCTCCATTCTTTCAGTTTGGTTTAAATTGTTAAGTGTGGAGAAATTCTCAGTACTCAGGAGCATATCTATTTTGATCTGAGAACAGTTCTAATAGTGTGAGTGTCAATCCTGAGGTTATCACCACGCTTCAGAACCTGAGTCACAAGATATGGAGTGACATTCTTATGGTGCATGCAAGCTACTAGTCATGAAAAGAATCTGAGCTATATAGCTGAAGAAAGAGATGAATGAAAGGTCTAGCATCTTAAAAATGAAAGTTTGGTGTGTCTTTTGCAGGCATTGAAGCCGGAGATACTTGTAGAGTGCTTGGTATCAGACTTCCGGGGGGACTTGACAGCTGTCTTGCATGTTGCCAACTCGGGTCTGGATGTATTTGCCCACAATATTGAGACTGTAAGACGATTGCAGCGTATTGTACGAGACCCTCGTGCTGGGTAGGACACTGGGTGCTATATCTCTTTCACTGTCTCCAATTTGGAATGCCTGCAAGCTTCTCATGCACTGTGTATACCTAACCATTTGAAATAATCACCTCAAATTCTGATTGAAGGGTGAGTAGTGGATAACCTGAGAAATCTGCACAGTTGGATGGCTTAGGGTTTTGAGCTGGGGATCAGGGTGATCCTCCAGGGATTTAGTGTTCACTTCGACTCAGCATTACCAAGAACACATGATGTGATTGTGAGAAAATTGTGGGGGCTTTGGATGGAAGGTATGAGCAGAGTATGGCAGTGTTAAAGCACGCCAAGAGTGTGAATTGCATGGTGACAAAGTCATCCATCATGCTGGGTTTGGGGGAGTCAGATGATGAAGTAAAGGAAACCATGCAGGACCTGCGTAATGTTGGAGTCGACATTTGCACTCTTGGTCAATACTTGCAGGTTCCATCTGTGAAATTACCAATGTTTTGCTGATAAAATATGTGGTTGCTCTTGTGAAGACTTTGACCATTTTCGTTGCATGTATTTTGCTCAGTTTGGTCCACATGAACTTGTACTTTGAGAAGTGTTTGATTGTCCATTTGAACAAGTGGATTGCATTTCCTTGACGCTGCAAGATATGACTGTAATGTTGCAGCCTACTCCACTCCACTTAACTGTGAAGGAATATGTGACACCTGAGAAGTTTAATTTCTGGAGAGAATACGGAGAGTCGATTGGATTCAGATATGTTGCCAGCGGGCCCTTGGTATGCCATTCCATGCTCTTTTCTCCAAACACAGGATCTGATTCAGGTAGACAGAGATTGGAGCCTTGAATGGCACCAAATAGACTTTTCCTTAGTAATTTAGATATCTCTGCAGATGAGGAATAAATATTGATATGGCTGATTGTCTTTGGTTTCTCATTTTTAAAATGGGAGCCATTCAAGTTTGGCTGCAGGACCATATTGCGGTCTGGAAATTCACCCCTGACCCTGTATTTGGCACCAAGTTGCATCAGTGTGGCTATTGCTGCTTGAAATCTCCCTCAAACATCAGTCATGTTCTTATCCCTTCCACTGTGTAATGGAATGAGACCACTGAAGGCAATCCATAATCAAGATCATTTTTGTCACAGGCAAATCATTTGGACTTATTAGATTACTGGTGGGTCATGCAGGTTCGGTCATCATACCGAGCAGGCGAATTCTTTGTGGAGAGTATGATTCGTGATGAAAGAAGAAAAGCTGCTTTGTCTGGAGTTCATACGAATTAGGTAGTTTGCTGTTTGTAATGCTCAGAGGCATGAGGTTTAAGTCAACATCCATACTTCATTGCTGTATCCTGTTCTGGTCAGCTTCTTCACCAGGCTCATGCAGTTCGAATTTCAGTCTCTCTTGGGGGTGCTTCAGATGGTTATAGATTATAAACCTCGTCACTTGGCACTTACTCATCCAATAATATTGGTGTAAAGCGACCCCACATCTAGAGGAAGCAGTACGGTGCTCTCTGTAACACCAAAGAAAAACAGCCAGGATTTTACACTCTAATATCAGTCCTCTAGTTTGAACATTTTCCCAATCAAATGGTGATTAATGCTAATAAATAACAGCCAGCACTTTATGCACTAATACTACACCTGTAGTTGTAGGGTCTTTTCACTCATCTGCTGCTTGGACTTCCCCTGCTCTTGACTGGGCTTCCAGGTCTAGACCCACAGTTATATTGGGCGATGTTCAGTTTCTCTGAAATTGGTGTTTAGAGCCCTAATGCACAAGTTTCAAATGTTTTGGAAACAGCTCTCTCAAGTTTCAGGGGAACTTCCACAGCCTTCATGGTCTTTTTTAAGTCAAATTTTGGAAATAATCAAAAGGAGCTTGAGCTTTTTTTTGTCCCATTTTTGTGCAGGCTCTTTTGAGTGATTTGAGCAAGTGTGCACCAACTAGATGAGATGGGAATTTGTTGATGAGTGCTATCCAAACAATGATGAACTTCGATTGTTAATATCAATCCTACTACATGAAATGAAATTGATTATGTGATTGTCAAACAATTGCATCAACTTCCAATTCTGATTGTGAAAAAAGTTCATCAACAAATGCTTATGGAATGGGTGGGATGAGTTTGGTTAATGAAATTAGCCCAATTATATGAAATTCATTTTGATGGGTAAATGAAAGTCAACCAATGAACACTTTGAAAATGATTGGAGTCGACAAACTTGAATGAAATTGAGCTAACAACATAAAAGTCAACTTTGATGAAGAAATGTGACGGCAATGAATGGGATGCAAGTCAATGGGTGAATTTTGTGAAAACAAGTAGAAGAATTTGGTACATGAAATTGACCCCAACTGTACCCAGAGGCCTGTTATGGTATCACAACCACAATCAAAACAGCATCGGATAAAGATGTATAAAGATCAATACCATCTGTTGGGTTGTACAGATGGTGACATTAATCCTGACTAGGATCTCACACTTGACCCAACATTATCTTTAAAGATTTATATCTGTATTTGAGGAATACAAACACAAAGAAACTGGATCTAGTGCAAAAGAAATACATAGTCAACAAAAATGGGCGAGAAATTGAAATAGATCAATTGAAAAAATGAACATTGAAATTGTGGACCCAAAGTTATAATGGATCAAGATGAAAGAGGGAAAATTTCAGTATCCAGAAATGACACAAGACAGGACTCCAGCTCCAAAAGCAAAGTACTGTCCTCACAAGTATCTAGTATTGAAGGCTGTGTCACTACTGTACCTTCAAAGCGACTTTATGCACCATAGTCTCCTTGTGAATCTGGTGACAGCTCTTCTCCACAAGCTCCAACAGCTTCTCTATGCTCACAGCCCATGAGTTGAGCACATCATGACTGTCCTGTTTGCTCTGGAAGGATACAACTGCAGCTGGCCTGTCAACTTTTGCTTTGAGAGCCTTTGACACAACCATGTCTGAGAGGTGCTTCTCAGTCTCCTGCAAGATAAGAATTACCACGGGTGAGCCCAGTGGTTGTCAAAGACACAGAGAGAAAATCCATATAACCTTGAAAAGTGTCAAACCAGAGGTATTTCATGACAAAACCTCGGTTGGACCCTGCTTGGACAGGACTCCACAAATAAAGCAAGACTGGCCAAGGGGAAACTTTTTAAATGATGCATATGCATTTTGGGTTTCGTATTGATGCAGCCTTTGAACTCAGAAACTCAATTGTCTGCCACTTTAAAGACAGATTGTTTAGTCTAATGTTCATTTCAAAGTGGTAATATAGGGTAATAAGACAGAAGGAAAAACAGATGTTACAAACCACATGAAGGAAAGGAGCATGACAATGATACCTGAAAAGTCAGACACAGAAGTTCAGAAAGTCGCTTTAATGTGATTCTTGAGTAATATTTAGAGACCACCAAAATATTCTGCATCCAAAACCTTGACACTGGTCATTGAAGGCTGTCTTCTACTGCACTATGCCATGATTTACTGCATAAAACAAAGATATCCTAATCCCTCAAAGTCCAGAGGTTCAAATTCACAAAGAAGAACTTACATCACTTTCAGAGACCAAACATTGACCTTGACACTTGTCTAACAGATTTTGAACTTCAATGTGGGTTATAACATAGAAGTGTTCTCTGCACTTGTTCTTAATTCTGGACAGTGAAGACCTGCACATTCTTAAGTGAAAAACTGCTCAATGTTCCTTGCAGCACATCTGGACAGGCAATGCTCAGAAATTTTTAACCTGGAACTGTGAACTTGAAGACCTCCTATCCCATGGAAGATGCCAAGGTGTGACCACCTTGAGGCCAGGGGAAGAAACCATGCTAGAACTATTGTAAGTGAAAAGTGAATGTGAAACAACACAACATACATGTTCAATGACTCGCAAGAAAAGATCCTTCATGGCATGGTCCCCATGACCTTCACCAGGTGACTTTGTCTCCTGCTCAAGTTCATCCTTATACTCCTCTAAGAAGTCAGTCCACCTTATCACTTCCATTGTCACAAAGTGCTTCAGTAAAGCCCTGTACCCACCAACACACTACCCTCTAAATCAACATTGTCATCTCACCAGTTTGTCACAAAAGTTCAGGAGCCCTCAAAGTATGTTGCAACTTGTTTACTCATTTTTTATCCAAAATACCACTGACATTTCCTTATGTTCCATTCAATATCCAGACATTTGATTCAGCTGCTTGTTATGTCTCTCACAGCTTGTGCAGACCTGCTTGAAACTGACAACAGAATCATTGCACAGTCCAATTGTTCAAATATCTCAACCTGAAAACTTCAGGGTTGTGTGTGAAACTCCCAATTCAAGGTTGCAACACTCTCAAATACTCAGCCTGGCCCATACATACCGGAACTTGGGAAGCTCTGATAGCCTCTTGTCCTCCAAGGTGCTACTCAGCAAGCTGGACTGCATACTTTCATGTGGGGCCAGTACTAAGTTCCAACAAATCTTTCTCAAGACCTGGACACCCCAATCAAAAACCCCATCAGCACAGGAGTTATCAAAGGTTTGCCAAATTTAGGCTACCATTTATGGAACCATGATCTCAGCAGTGGGAAAAGCCAGAATCTTTAAGAAGGCAACATGCAAAAGAAAGAAACATTGCCATGACCATGAGGTGAGAACAGAAAGGTCAGGTGAATGAGTTTACAGGAATCCATTGAGATGGATCTTCCTTCACTGATGCTGTTTCATATATGGCCTGGTAACTCCGACATATCTCCAAGTAGTCCTGTTTATGTGAGTAGTACCTGCTCAATACAAACATGCACCCATGTAATTGAGGATCTGAAAAACCAGGCTTTGCCTTCTGTAGAACCTCATTCCCCATAACAGTTTCACAAGATTACCCATGCAGTGTGATAATCAAACCCACACAACAACTTGTCTCCCTTCACTACACTATCACTGAATGACTCAGATGGGACATTTGTGAGAAAATTGCACTCCCAATGATCAAAGGTATTGTAGCCTGTTACAATAGCCTCATCTCTAACTGGACAAAGACAATAGTTCTACAATGATATTCTGAAGTCTTCTCAAATCTGGACTTGTTAGACTCTGGTTACAACATAGAGCTACCTGATGAGCAGCTCATAGTAGATGCGTTTTAACTCAGGCAAAGAGGGTACATCAGGGCCTGGTGCCTCCACCATATTCTCTCCCTCCTTTGGCTTTTTCTTGTCCTTGTCAGCCTCAGGATTGAAGGCACGAGGACTTATTTTCCTTGACAGTATCTGTGCACGCATATAGTCCTTGCGATCCAAACATAATCGTACCTGCCACAGCGTTTTGTTGTTACCTGTTAGCAACATACCCATATACTACATATCCAAAATCCTATTTGTCTCCTCAAAAGTTATGTATGTACTAGCAGGCCCTAAGAGCATCTATCTCCAGAGCATTTTCTAGACTCTGATTCTACCCTAACAAAACACAACAGAGTAAGATGACAGCATAACTTTCCACAATACCAGGTTCCATGGATCTGCCTGATCACCTCATGATGAGATTGAGCTAACGCAAAACCTTTCAAAAGATGAAGAAAGATAAGGCTGTAAGGTTCCACTGTACCTGTTCAAGAATGAAGGCAATTTTCTCTGTCTTTGCCATGGCACCGAAAGTTTCAACCTGCCAACCCCCAAAAGCAAAAATAAATTAAAAGGAATTAGCACAGATCTATAAGATTGCATAGAAGCTCCAAAACAACACATTGAAGGTAAGACAACAAATAAATCAACACATCCACAAACGTGTGTCCACAGACAGAAATGAACTGCAACCAGCGCAAATTTTTCATGCATTATTGCTACAGTGGTATGCCAGAGAGAAACTCAAACCAGAATTGCAGTCACCATCCACTCACCAATACTGTTTCTTAGGACAGTTTATCTGACCAACCAACAAAATGTGCAGAGTTTTCAAGAAGCTTCTCAGAGCACCTGCATTGATCAGAATCAGGAAGGGTGGTAGAAGTAGGAAGGCAGTTCACATACAGCAACTTCTTGCATGAGTTCAGCTGCTTCTGCAATCTGCCCTTGCTCTTCCTTGATCTTTGCCAGCTTCCTAATCAGGCGAGCTCTCTCTATTTCCACATAAATCTGCCACACAGAGATATACGAAGTATCTTCAGACAAAAAACCTTGGAATCTGGATGTTGCTGGTTGCCACTTAGATACAGCTCCTGCTGTGTCAAAACCCACTCAACTACACACTGAAGATCAATGTCAGCTATGGATCCAAAACACGTACCTTGCCAGCTGAGACATTGCTGAGAGTCTCAATGAGCTCAATGCGTGTCTCAAGGTCTGGAGTATCATTAATGTACTGCATGGCATGCTGCACCAGAGCTGACACTGCCTGAATACACCTCATAGGCAAACCAATGACAAGAGCAAAATATCAGGACACCCAAAGGCACAACTGATAAGAAGTCCATATGATGCCATAAAAGAACACTGATGGTGCAAGTGGTAAGAAGTCCATATTAAGCCATAAAAGAACATGAATGGTGCAATTGATAAGACAGCCATACAAAGCCATAAATGCCAAGGATAGCATGCAGCAGAGAGTGGCATGTGTGTACTCATGTTGCATGGTTTTGGTTCCAGCTACTCCAAGAGCAGATTTCAATTCGTTCTTCTGTAGGAAACTAATGAAATGCACAGAAGAAATGTGTCTACTGGCAAGCTTGATTTGAGTGTCTATTGAATGTTACAGCAATTGTCACCTACTCTGACAGAAAATCCGCATCTCTGGGTGGTCTCTGGAAAGTACACATGTGAATCTGGATGCTCAAAGACCATTTTCTCAATGGTACATCAAATTGCAATATCCTCTCTCTCTCTCTCTCTCAGAAGTCAGTTCAGCTCAGGAAAACAAAATAGGGATAAGAAACTCACTTGTTTGAGTTGAGATCTGCGCTTGGAGAGAACCAAAATCTGTTCTATGAGGGTCTTCCAGGCGCGTGCTTCATAACACAACTGCATGATGGCGATGACCACCTTTCTAGTCCCAGTAATATCAGCTGCAAGACGCGCTTGCTTCTCCAAATTCAACAATGCTTCGACCGCCACATCCAACTTCTTTCCCTGCTCCAAGAATCCCCAGTACTCCCACCAAACTTAGCTACTCACACACACACACACTCGTTGCTACACGTGCAGCACAAAGCTCCATACACTTGTTTGTCTGCACAAAGACAAAGTTTCCAACTCCGAGATGCAACGCAGTTGTAGCGATCCGGTTATCAGAAGACAGATTTTCTGATTCGCTTCTTGTGAGACAAAAAATGGACGCATTCTCACACGAAGAATTCCGAGAAGCTCAAACTGCGATGGCAAAAAACCTCGCACATCTAGCTTTCGGAAGGAGACAAAGTGCGATCTTTCTTTCTTTCACGGAGTTTAGCACATTACCTCTAAGGCCACAGCGCGTTGCTTCTCGATATCCCTGTCAAGAGCTTCATAATCGATGCCACCTTTTTTGCTTCGCTCCATCGGCGCTGTCGAATCCTCCTCCATGATGACACTCATCCTTCCTCCTCGCTCTCTCTTCTCTCTCTCGTCTGTCGCGGGCCCTTCTCAGAAAAGAAAGAGAGGAGAGGGCTCTTCCGCAAACCTACAACGAGCTCCACAGCACCACCACTTCACGCGTTACGAAAATGGTTTTGATTCATCCCCCACCTTGCATCAATGAGCGAGAGCAGCAATAATAGCGTAGCTAGGTTCCTGTTCCACGGCAGAGAGGGAGAGGAAAAGGCGAGATTAGGGTAAGACCTTGAGAATCCGTAAGACTTCAAGGATCTGTTGTTTTGCTTTGCGTGCTAGGGATTTGGCGTTAGGGCTTGGTGCGAGGATTCGAGGGGACTGACTCCTCCGTGTTGTCGAGAGGTTGTGCGTCGTGTTTTTCGATTGCGGAGATGTTTTAGATGCAGAGAGTCGAAGCCGATGGCGACGGAGGAAGAGTTCAAGCCACTTGGAAAGGGACTCAGCTCGAGCTTACACTCTTCTGCTGGGGTTCGTCGTCAAGATCCGCCTTCCAACGCGTTGGTGTACCTTGCACCCGAATACTGGTAAGGTCTTGTTGTGCTTTCTCTCTCTCTCTCTCTCTCTCTCTCTCTCTCTCTAAACTTGATAGGACCGTTGTCGAGACGAGGATTACAGAAGTAGAAGAAGTCTGGTATCTGTGACAGGGATGAGCGCTTTGAAGAGGAGGAGCATTACGAGTGGTTCAAGGACTACTCGCATTTTCGAGACCTTCTATTGTCGCATGTCAAGCCAACAGATTGGGTACGTGGCGCGCCTTGTAGCGATCCGTTTCCTCTTGTTGCAGAAATCAAATCTCAACTTCCTTTTCGAGTACATCTCTCCAACGTCTGAGGACAATAAGACCTCGTGTGTGTGTGTGTGCTGATTCTTCTTTAGGTGCTTGAAGTCGGGGCAGGGAATTCACATCTAAGTGAAGAAATGTACAGAGATGGCATCACTAACATCACTTGCACTGATCTGTCACCTGTTGCTGTCAAGCGGATGCACACACGGTTTCAAGAGTTTCCAGGTCAGTGTGCTCAGTAGCAATCTCCTTCAATGCTATAACTCTGAACTTGATCTCACAATTGTGCACATGGTTTCAAGAGTTTCTAGGTCAGTGTGCTCAGTAGCCAAATCCTTCAATGCCAACCCTGAACTCAATCTAGCAAGTACTTTATTTTACACCTACTGAGAGTTTTGGAGTATTTTACGCCTGCTGTTGGGTAGTCATGGCACAGCTTGTCAGTGCCATTGGTGTTGAAGAAGGTGAAGACAGTCCAACACTTTGTGACCAAGGACTCTCATAAGGGTTATGACTGTACCGCCTTCAAATTGTCAATCTGTGGAGATTTCTTGGCAATTTTATAGATATTTGAGCTTATGATACATCTTAATCTTGTTCTTTGAAGGACATTGGAGGTTTGAATCGTCGTGGATATGATCCATTGAACAGTCTCATACATGTAGCAATAGATCATGATTGGAAGTATTTTGAAATGTGCACCTCTTGTGAACTTCTGTAGCAGAAATGGTGCAGGGTTTTTTCCTTGTTTAGCTAATCTCCATCTTGCTGAATTGCCCAAGATCCATTTCTTTGGTAAACTAGTTTTTCATTTAGCTACTTGGTTTGACTTTCAGGTGTGTTGATGATGTGAAGGTATGGTGGCGGCAGAGGCAAACATGCTCAATTTGCCATTTGAGGATCAAAGCTTTGATGTGGTAATTGAGAAGGGTGCAATGGTGGGTAACTCCACCTCTCTTCTGCAGAGTTTATAATGAACCAGATCACAAGTTCTCTCAACAAAGAAAGATTTCTGTCTCATGTGTCCACCTTTGGAATCTTCAAAAATGAATATTTCAAGGGCTTTGTACTCTTAAGTGGGGAGCCTTTCAAGCCCTGCCTTGTCCTCAAAAGGCCGTGCTCTTAAAGTTCTCTGTCGTGTTTCTCTCTCTTCTCATCATCTGTTGTTTGGGTTCTTCTTTGTTTTATTTCTCTTCCTGTTGCTTTTTTGTATTCTTTTTTCTTCATTGGTTATTTGATCTTCACCTTCTCATTTAGGTTTTGTTGAGCTAGCCAGCATCATGGTTGAGTTTTGTGTTACTGCCAGTCTTGTGACAGAAACTCAGAACATTGGTTACTGTTTGACATTGACCTACACCCACTTTTAGGAGCTGATGAGGTCAGTGGGGATTTGATGGTTGGTGGTCAGTACCATAGATGTTACTGTTGAAGGTCTCTGAACATGTGTGTGACCATTGCTGTTGTTCAAATTGCTCCTCAGTTTTGGTTTCACTTTTTTCTTTGTTTCCTCTGTTCTTTAGGGTTAAGTTTCTTCTTTTTCCTGTCAAGCTGGTATGTTGTTGGATCTGAAAGTTCATGACTTTATGTTTGGGTTATCTTTCAGTTCTATTCAAGTATGGAGAGAAGTTCTTGGTCCTAATGAAGATATTGCTTTTGCTCTCAATTTCTGAAGCATGAGGAGCTTCTGAACCCTCAAAGTGTTTTTTGTCCTTGCTACCATTTCCCAGTGGATTATTATGAATCTCCTAAAGGATTATTATGTATAATATGAGAATCAGTGTGTCCAAGCCAAGAGTACAGGTCTGCTTGTTCTATCACTAACCTGCTACAGGCCAACATTTCATAGCCAATTTCAGAATCCCTTCATCCAGAAATTTTGTCCTTCATGAGGGGCTCTTCTTGCTCTCTCTAACTTATGGGGTCCTCTCTCAAACTTTTGTGAGTTCTTTGAATCGATAAATATTCCCTTATGAAAAATGAAAAATACATCTAGGTCTTACAAATAGCTTTGTTTCAATTTCATATGTGCAGTTACCTCAGATGCAGAAGAATATTGAAGAAAGTTAGAGAGCTAAGAAAGTCAAAATCAATATTTGGCATTGAGGTTATTTCTTTAGTAATCATATCTTCTGCAGGTTGGCACAAGTATTGAAACATGAATGATTTTTTCTTTCTGTGAGGCGTATTCTCCTTGTTTTATAGTTGACCCTGCTATCTCAGGATGTACTTTTTGTGGACAGTGGAGATCCATGGAGTCCAAAACAGGAGGTGACCAATCGTGTACACTCCATGCTTGCTGAAACACACCGTGTGCTGACCTCCAAAGGTCTCTTCATCTCCATTGCTTTTGGCCAGGTATAGATCTCACCTTAATCCCTAAATTTTCAATAGTGGAGCTTGAAAAATAGACCCAACAAATATGCCACTTTTTGATCATTATATGAACATTGTGAGCATGAAAATTTCTTAAGCCTTTTCAACTCTTTACAACCCAAGTTTGCATGTGCAAGATGAAATTTGCATCCCTTTGATGATGTATGGATATCAAGTCCATTTTTCTTTAGCCTGGACTCTGTCTTGATGTGGCAGCCACACTTTAGGCGACCCATGTTTGAGGCAGAGGGATTTACATGGACAATGAAATATGCAACTTTTGGCAATGGATTCCATTATTTCTTCTACTATTTACACAAGGTATGAAGCTCAATTCAAATTTACAAAACATTGGATGCCATCTGCAGGCAGGTTTGATTTGAATGACACCTCCAAAATATTTGGTAATCTAAGACCTTGGACTTTGTGTGTAGTGTGTTGATTTATTAACAACAGAGGTTTACTGGTTTTTGCAGTGCTTGAAAGCCAGTGCCATAAGCTTGCTCTACTATATGGATTTCAGATAGTGTAAAACAGGGTCTGGTTAGGGATGTGTTGACAAGGTCAGGTTGCAAGTCTTTGACTGTTGCTAGACAGTTCATTCTGATATGGCCAATTCTATCATCCAATGCACAGTAAAGCAATGAGTTTTTTAGCCACTGACAGCCATTCCCACTGCAGGGTAGCAAAGACCCATCGGATATCAAGTCTGCTATTGCCAGCCTCAACACAATTCAAGAAAATTTGGACATGGTGCATGAGCATATGGACAATGAGGACTTCTTACTGAATTTAACTTTAGTGGATGATGATTCATAAAAGACCAGGAGGCCCTTTCTTTTATTGAGGGCTTTCAAGCTTGACTTGGCAAATAGCAGCACTCGGCTCATAGTCTGAAGAGTTGTGATCACAGATTATCCATGGTCAAGAGGCTGGCATCACAAGCTGCTGTTGGAGATGGCACCCATGTCTTGGATCACTTGGGATTTGAAGTGTAGCCAATGTGTCTACTGGCTGATCTGAATGCTGCTGCATGTATTTGTACCATGGCCCAGCTTGCAGTACAGTACGGACCTTTCTGACCTGACAGGCAACAACTCACTGGTATGTCAACTCAGTGTCTTCAATCATTTGAAATTTAGGTTTGTTTGCTTAGCTGACTTCACAGAAAGCTACAGTATGAGAAATGTGACCAAGGCGTAACTTTCATCTACTTGTAGTCACCTATTATCCTACTGCCTTCGGTGAACCCGAACCTACACTGGTACCAGCAGAGGATGAACCTGTGAAGCACCTCAAGGTGGATGAAGACCAAGGCATAGCTTAGGCTAGGTGTCATTGTCTACAGTACCACACTAGAGGCTATAATCTACCTAGGATCCATTTTCATATGGGGTAGGGTCCACTGCAGAGCCAATTTTGTATTTGCATTTTCACATATCCAGCTTCCATTTCCATCATTGTCTGCTTGCCATCACCAAGCTCCAACTCCAAAGCTCCTGCAAAAAACAACCATGCTCTTGTGCTCCTTTTGTTCATTGCCTTGTGTCTTTGGCTCTTATCACATTTGAAAGTCTTCTCTCCATATGCGATTTGTTGCTTTTTGTAACTTTTTTAATGATCTTCTGGTTGTCTTTGTTTGTTTTGTAGAACTTTTGTTTTGTATGGTTGAGTTTTTTCCTTTTTCAGTGCTAAATTTTATGTGTTGGCTGTTTTTTCAGTTTCTTTTTTAGTTGCAAGCTGAGTGGGTGTGTAGTGCTACTACTTCTTCTTCTTCATTGTGCCTAGTGTTTTGAGGTTGTTCCATGTTTTGCAGCAAATCTTGGGTTTGGGCTTTAAATAGGGGCTTTTCATTCTAATTTGGGTTTTGGAAATTTTGGCATTTTGTGGTGTTTTTTCCCCTATTTGTATTTGAGGTACATGCAATTTTTTGAGGCCTTTGCAGCCAAGTTCCAAACAACTTTTATTTCATCAAGCTTTCACTATCTTTGTTTGTGTTCCTTTGTGACCCCCAACAAATGTTAGGGGTTTTTTTTTTAGGAGCTGTAGATTGAATTGTACAAAGTTTGCTCAATTTTTTCATAGTTACAAGAGCTTCCCATGGCTGTCGTGTTCTATTTGTGGTCTTCTTGTCATGGTCATCATGGTTGAGGATGTGGATTGAAAGAGTGTTTTGTGACTCATGCGCACTCCCCCAAGGGTGGGAGAGTGTAAAAGGATGGGAGTTTTAAGCACTCTCAAATGGGAATCACCTTGTAAATTGGAGTTTTTGAATCTTTCAAATCTTTTAAGCAAAATTGCCAAAGGCAAATTGTGTATAAATCAAGAGTTCTTTATTGTTGAAAATGTGTTAAAATAGATCATACTTTTCATTTGGAGTTATGAATTAGAAGTTTTGACCAAAAGATTGGTTAAGATTCAAATCAAAGTAGCAATTTGCTTACTAACCACTAAAACCCACAAAATAATGGTGAAATAACATTTGAATCAAGCATGCAATGTAATGTTGGAAGATGTTTTCAAAGCTACATTCCTTTTAATTCAAGCTTCATATTCAAACCTTGCATGCATGAGTTATGAGCTTGCAAAGCTCTGAGTCTCAAATAATTTTTGCAACTTTCACAAAATTTTCAAAAAAATTGAACTCTTTTTAAAATTTTGAGAATTTTAGCTGATTTGATGTTTTTGGTTTTTTCCTTCTTTTTCTTTGATAAAAAAACAATAGTTGGTTTGCCTCCTTTTTCTTTGGTCAAATGACCATAATTGGTTTACTTCAGTTTTCTTCTTTCAGTTGACCGTTCCCTTGTCATCATCACACCCATTTCAAAAGTTTGCCTTTGGTTGGATTAATGTAAATTAACTTCAAGAACTTATAATAATTTAGGACTTTTAGTTTTAGTTGCATTAAAACAATTTGAACATAATGTTTTAATTATGCATTGAAAGTGTGTGAAGATTTTTTTTGGTAAAACTTAAATATGTCAATCAAAATTTGTTTATGTTGTGTGTTTTTTCTTTGTATGTTTTCATTGTCAATGTGCATATTATTTGCCTTGTGTGTTCAACTATTAATGCGTGTTCCAACTTTTAATAACGCATGCACTTCTATTAAAGAACACATATTTTTTCTTTGTTCAAAGAAAATCAAAATTGAGAGTCATATCATCTTTAAATTTTTTTTAAAAAATCATTGCAATTTTATTTACTATAATTATCAATTGATTTTACTTGTTATACCTATCACAATAATGGTTGTAATACTTTTCATATAAAATTTTGCTATATTTTTGTTATGTTATTCTTGCAAAATAAATCATATTTTTTTAATGTGTTATTTACGGTTTTTTGGGGTTTAACAACCATTCCATGTTTATTTGCTTTCAAAATTAAGGAATAATGTCAATAATTTTCCATTTATTCAAAAACAAATCTCCAATGAAAGGTCCAAACTAATGCCAACATGTATAAATGCATTTTGAAGTTTTGTAAAGGTGGCCTTACAAACGTCGAAACCACCTCTAATTCCACCTCTTAAAAAAACATGATTTGTGGAATAACACAAAATTGAACATTTAGCAACAAGCCTTATGCCACCAAACACCATTGACCGCCCACAAATATAACATGATCATCATGGCCAATCATATGCATAGGAAGCATAAGCAATTCAAAAATGCAAAGAGAAAGTGGAAAATGAGGTCATGTTAAAATTAAACAAATTCAACAAAGCAAATGTATCATTTGGTGACATGTCCAAGCCTTTTTGTGACAAAGTTGATGAAATTCCTTGGAGTTTAAAATTTTGATAGGGTGATTCGAAACTCTTTAAAAACCTCAATGATAATAATTTTTTTCAAAAATTGTTGAAGGTCAACAAAAAGAAAACCAAAATAAAGGTTTGGAAATTGATGTGGGTTTTTATGATTAGAGATGATTATGACAATAACATGTCACCTTATTCGAAAGATCACACAATGGAACAAATGCAAGGAGCACATCCTTGTGTTTGTAAGTTCATCTTAATGCAATCGTATTCTTGTAATATTTATTGTCTCTAAAAGTTATGCTTCTTTATTAATTTTGATTTTTTAAAAAACTTTGAATGGTTGAGGCTTGGGAAAAGACCATTCATGTCAAGTCCAAATTGTGGACTCATTGTTTGTCATGTAGGAAACCAAGGTTATGACATAAGATGCCCAAATTCAAAAGGTTTGTGAAAATTTCAAACTTCACAATCATGAAAGTTTGGAAGTTGAAATTGTTGAAAAAAAATATTTGGATGAAAATGAAGATTCAAATATAAACAAGGACATTAACACAAGTATTGATGAGGATAAAGATGATAGTGATGTTGTTTATAACAAGCCTTTCATTACTGCATTCCAAAAATAATTGTGTCAAAGTTTTATGTTTTACTATGACATATTCTTTAAATTCTTAATACATCACATTTGTTTGTTAGGTCACCAATTGTGACTTGTTTTGAAATATTGTGTTTTTGTTTTGCAACCTTTATTTAAAACCAATACATGTAAATTTTAATGAAATTTCATGCTTGCAAAGACCATTTCAATTTGCCTTGAAGTGAAAAACAAATGTCAACTAAATGGTCTTCACATGTGATTCACATGTCATTGTGAACACTTAATATGCAATTAAATTTCAATTTGAAATTTGAAATTTAATTTTTTGAATTTTTTTGAGATATTCAAAAATAGATGAAACGGAATAATAAATTAAGAATCTCCCCCTTCACATCAAGGACCTTCATGTACATTTGCTTGTTCTCAAGAAATTCAAAATGAACTAAAAAGGAGATAGTTTTGTTTTGAAGACATTTTGTGCACTTCTTGATCTTTTGGTGATGCAATTAAAGCATAGGTGTTATATTATATTTTAACATCTAGATGTTCAAGCCTCCATGTTTTCTCATGAACAATAAAACTTGAAACAACCTATCATATTTAGTTCTAATCGATGAATATTGTTAATGTTTATTTTTATCAAAGAAAAATGGTCTAAAGAAAATATTTATTTTGTTTAGAAATTAATTTGTCATATGTTACTTATAATGATTTGGGATTTGGGATTTGGGAGGTGTGAAAAATTGTTGATAACAAACATATTTTGATATTTTGTTCATGTGTTTGAACATTTAGATTTTGGGTTAAGAAATAAAGTTAAAGTAAATCAATTTGTTTAAAGACACATTATTTTGCACATTTTTGATAAACTTTCAATGTTCTTATGTTATGTGATATATTTGATAATGTTTGAATCCATCAAAATCAAAGTTGTGCATACAATGTAAGGTTGTTTAAAAAACAAATTGATTATTGTGTTTAAAGAATATAATTTTAGAAAAAAATGCATGTGATGTTATTAAAAAAAAAATTGGTTTTCTTAAGTAATTATGTCATTAAATAAATTGTTGTTTTGATGTGTAATAAATCAAACCAAGACATGCAAAAATACAAATGTTAAAACAACAAAAGGAAAAATAAAACAAAAATGATGAAGGCTAATATCAATATTCCAATTATTTAATACATCATTTTGAAAATTTCCATAATGTGCAAATGTAGATTGTAGTTTAGTTAGTATCAAGTCACAAATTTTTATTTATGTTGCATTTTAGTGATAAATCGGTTATAATGATTTATGTATGTTGATTGCTAGAAAATAGTGGCATTTCAATCATAAAATAATTTCATTTAGGTTGAAAGTATGGACATTCAAATGTTTGTTGTAGATTATAAAGTTATTTACATGTGTTATTGTGTTCAATTCACATGTGACATCATATCACAATTCAAGTGATTTTCAAAACTAAACAAATTGGATCCTAGAAAATATGGTAAGAAACCAAATTATACAATGAAATTTAGCTTCAATATTTCAACTATTTAATACATTTTTGATTTGAAAACCATCATTACTTGGAACACTAACAAAAGAAAAATATAGTCATTATTATGACAATAACATTGAATCAAAATGGACACCATTGAACATTAAAAATATAACAGCTAGTAAATCCCAATCATTTATCATAACAAGGATTCAATTTCTAATTCAATTTGCAATAGCAAGAACCGATCATTGCTTTCAAGGACTATCATTAGATGAATTGGTTTTTGAACCCAGTATGATTAAAAAACATAGGTTAACATATATAACATTTTCCTGCATTCGAACAAAAAAAAACTATTTTTTGTTAAATCTCCTGTTTAACATGAAATTTTTTATGTGCATCCAAGAGTACATATGGAAATGAATAGATTGAAAACAATTGCAATTTGGATACCATTAATTATTCAATTTAAAAACTTACATAATTTTCATGTAATTATATAAACCTTGAATACAACTTCTTTATGCCAACATTATGAAGACATCAATCATGATCACAACCTTCAAATGTCTCATATGTTATGTCTTATAGAAACAAGAATACACCTTGCATCAATAGATGTGCACAAATTTATAAAATTTTCGAAGTATTCATATATTTCAATCCATGATGGTCATGGGTTAATGACGATGTATGACATACACATGCACTTAGATTCCTTCAATACAATAACTAAGGATGGTTCAAAATAATATAACACCAATTTTTAATATTAATACACGAAAAAAATACATATTGTATGTGTGTATAGAGTTCATTCGTGTTTAATTTTGACATTCCCAAACAATCTTCAAACTATAATTCAACAATCTTCTGAACATTGTCTAATCATCATTATGGGATATTTTAATGTTGATATTTTAAAAGATAATAACCAAGAAAAAATAAATAAAATATTATATTTCATGGATAAATTCCAATTTAAAATCACAATTTAGTGAAAACACCACAAAAGTTGGATTTCAATTAAACCATATATGGGCAAATGACCTTGGAAATGAATGCAAATCTAGTGTAACAAAAACATATTGGTCAAATTTTCACAAACGAATTTATATTGTATTCAAATTACTAAACACACTTCCAATGTATAACAAAAAACCTTTAATTTCTTCATTTATTTAAAGTGTAGTGTTTGTGAGAATATGCATGTAATTGTTGCATTTTCCACCGAATTAACTACTCCCAAAATGTTGACACTTTGTGGCTTGAATTTGTATTTTTACATTTTTTTCATGGACCATGTGTAAAAAAAATTCATAAATATCAATAAAAATAAAATAAAATATTTGGACATTTTTTTTTTAATCCATATGTACACTCATCAAACACAATAACAAAAAACCTTTCATGAAAAATCTAAATTCAAAATGTGACAAAAAAAAATATAAGAATTGCCAAATTCTTAAACTTCAAAATGAAAATGAGACTAAAAATTAAAAAAATCTTTTCATGTAAATTATATACGTTCGATGTTGATGTTTTGTTATGCTTTTGAACAGGGCCTGGAGAACCGGTTATCATCTCATGGGACGGCAGCTCGCCCTGCCAGGCTCACCACGTTCCTAAGTGGACCGGACCCGTTCTATGGTACTCAACATGTCTCCAACTCCAAAACCCTAAACCTAATGACAGATTGAGTGTTGGTCATTCGAGGAGCAAGGGAGAGTTGAGAGAGCGGGAAAGAGAGAGAATCTTGCTCCATCGAGGTGATTGTCTTGGGCTGTTGTTTGATTCTGAGCACGGTGTCTTTGGTCACTTTTGTGGAATAATTTTTTTTCAATGGCATCTGTGGCAACTCGTGAAGATGACGAGGTTGGGGCCGCAGGGGAGAAAGATGCCGGAGAAGAGGTACAGTATAACGCGCAAGGGAAGAAGAAGGGGAAGCATGACAAGCCAAAGCCTTGGGACACGCCTGACATTGACCACTGGAAGCTGGAGCGCTTTGATCCCAGCTGGAATGAGGGTGGAATGCTCGAAGAAAGCTCCTTCTCAACTTTGTTCCCACAGTACAGAGGTTCTCTCTCTCTCTCTCTCCTGTGTTCGGGGATGCCGTGTGGTGGAAATTGGTAGACTAGGGAGCTCTATGCCTTCTGGATCGTGCCTCTTTTCCTCAAGAATTGCAATGCATTGGCCCTTGTTCTCACTACGACTTCGAGGGTCCGTTGCCTTGTATTGATCGGAACTTAGGGAACGCCGACCATAGCCAGAAAACCAGTGAAAGAAATATTATATCTCTCCTCAGAGGCTAAAATCGATATTGCTGGATATGTATTCTTCAGTAGGTGCAATGTGAGCTTTGAATGAGTTTTGTTTCTGTGCCAGGGAATTGAAGCAAGATTTTTTTAATGAAATCATTTGCTACAAAGCAGAGATCGTTATTAGTATTCCAATGTGGGTATTTCAATTGTATGTACTCTTTGTTATCATCAGAATGACGTCAAGTAGGCATTTGCTGACTTGACATACCAAAGCAGGAATTCTATGTAACTCCTACATCAAATTGATGTTGTCTATTCTAGTATAGTTACTTTGATTACCCTATTTCTTCAATGAAATGCATGTTCACCACTGGAACTTTGATTCACATCTTTTAATTCGAGTTTTGTGCAAAGGAAAATGTAACCCCTTATCTTAGCTGTGCATAAGATTTTGTGCAGAAAATGTATTCTTTGAGCAGCTACTGCTGTTATGCAAAGCATCACCAGCATGTTTATTAAGGAAGCTTCACCTTCACCAAAATACTCCCCATATAACCCTTGATCTACATGAGGTGGAATTTGGTGGATTTTTGTTCAATTTAGGGCAGTGGATTCACAGGATTGTTAAATGGCTCATGGGCTTGCAGAAAAGTATTTGCGAGAGACATGGCCTGTTGTTACACGGGCCTTGAAAGAGCATGGGATTTCCTGTGAGCTGAACCTAGTAAGTTCTGTTCTTTCTCTTTCCTTCAATGACAGGATGTCTGTGGGGCTTCATGTATTCCGTATGCAGAATAGTCGAAGATTTCAAGCACATTGTGCACACTCTATCATAGTGAGGATGGACTCAGTGGGTTTACACTATCACTGGTGGTGGACGGACAGGTGGAGGGTTCAATGACAGTGGCCACAACACGGAAGACCAGGGACCCTTTTATTATCATTAAAGCCCGTGACCTCATGAAGCTGCTTTCAAGGAGCGTTCCTGCTCCTCAGGTATGTCACGTGACACTGGACACTGATAACAGGTGTATTGTTTAAAGGTTGAATCTTGAGCATACTCCCTGCACTTTTTATGTGTTCTTCCATATATTTCTTATAATTTCTTCCATATATCTCTTAGGATTTAGTATAGTGAAAATTCAGTATATTGTACAGGGACAAGTTAATATGAAATAAATCTTATCTTCACAAGCCTGTTGCAGCTTGAATGAAGACACTTTTGACTTTTTTGTTAGCTGTTTCTGTCTCGTGAAATCTAGTCAATATCATGATTGATTCTTTCGTAGCTTGTCACTTATTAATAATGGAGGTGATGGTCTGACACTTTGTGAGCAACTCTCACGAGGTTATGACTGCACTCATTGTCATATTTCATTCAATTGTTCTTGTGGGTAATTCTCTTCAAATTCATAGAAATGAATATTCAGTAGCTAATTTCTTTCTTTCTGTGCTGTGGAAACTTCTGCAGGCTTTAAAAATTCTGGAGGATGACATGCAATGTGACATAATCAAGATTGGCAACATTATACGTAACAAGGTTGGTTGATCTTGCACACTTCAGGTTGTGATTCATATAACTAGTCTAGCCAGCTTCAGAATCATGTCTTTAGTTTTGTGTAGTAGTCTCCAACACAGCTTGAATGAGGATATTATTGCCTTTTTTACTTGCTATGTCTCTTGAGTGCTAGCCAACATCATGACTGAGTATTAAGTGTGACAGAAACTCAGGAAGCAGATGTTTGTATAATGGTTTGCTGAAAAATTTGAGTGGATACTTGTATACTTATCTATATCCACTGTTGAGAGGTGATGAAGTTAGTGGAAAGTCGTGGCATTTCATTCATGCTATTCAAGATGAAGATCTGACACTTTAGGAGTGATTCTCATGAAGTTATGACTGTACTCATCATTTGTTACTTTAAAGCTGTTATTGTAGAGTTTTCTCTACAATCTCATATTTATATGATCTCCAATATCTGTATCTCTGTGGTGAAGTTTGCACATTGACATCCTTAATTGGTGGTGGCTGTTGGATTAACCTGCAGGAGCGCTTTGTTAAACGTCGACAGCGTCTTCTAGGTCCAAATGGTGCCACATTGAAGGTGCATTCTCTCTTCTCCTGTTCATGTTGACCTTGTGAGCCAGTCACTGGTTGGCAACCAAACCTACCCAGGCCTCATACTTTTGTGGGATGGATTTATTTTCTTATGACACTCCTTGTTGCTACTTTGAACTTTTCAAGATATATTTCGTTGAGCATTTGTGTCTTAGAAGGTTCTGGTGTTTAGCAAGTAGTTGTGATTTGAAGTGTGCTATGTTTCATGGTAGTCTGGAATCCTCCCTTTACTGCTCTTGAACTTGATTAATTTTCCTGTTTCTCTTGATTTTGGGAATCCTTACTAAGTGAGAAAGTTTTTTGTGGAAAGTATGCAGGCAATTGAGCTCTTGACAGGGTGTTACATGCTTGTTCAGGTGTGCATTGGTTGAACTTCTTGGTTTTGAAAGTCAACAGATGAACAGAATTTGATCATTACTTTTTTTTATGTGTGAGCTGTTCTGGCACCTTCTCATTACTAATTACTAAGTCTCCTGTTGGGGAGTGTAGGGGAACACTGTGTCTGCAATGGGCCCTTGGAAGGGTTTGAAGGCAATTCGACGAATTGTAGAGGACTGTATTAAGAATGTGCATCCCATTTACCACATCAAGGTGTTTAAAACCCACATTTTGGCATTGTGATGGGGTTTGAGTCTGTTTATCTGTTGGGATGATTTTCTTAGAAGTTTCAAGTAGGTCTCATTTGCTAGTTATATGGGCATGTCATAACCATTGGCTTTTTCTTCCAAGGACTTCACTTTCAAGGGATCCAGGGCATGTTCTGTTCCGCACTACTGTTTCTGTTTGTGCAAGAGATTTGGCAGCTTTACTTCACCAATTTCATGTGACTTTGTCTTTCCTATGAGTTTGTTTCCAGGCATTAATGATAAAGCGAGAGCTTGCAAAAGATCCAGAGCTGAAAGAGCAAAATTGGGACAGATTTTTACCAAAATTCAAGAAGTAAGCATTCACTTGTTTTGCTTGATACAGATCCATACGATCAGTGCTCTCATGAAGACTACAATCTGAAGTGAAAAAGGACATCTTGAATCTTGTATAATCTTTCAGGGGTTTTTTCAGTTAGGACCACATGTTGCTACTGTCGTACTGCTACATGTACAGATTGCAACAGGAATCTTGTTGAATTGAACATTTTTTTGGTTGCCAGAAAATCTTGGTACAGATCCTGTGAGAAGAACCATTTAGTGCTAGATCATGGGTGCACCAAAATGATGACCTGGCTTCCATGTTGGAAGTTTGCTTTGATGTGATTGATACAGTGTGATATCCATGGCTCATGATATTGGTTGCATTTTTCACTCATCTCAGGAGGAATGTGAAGCAAAGGAAGAGCAATGTGAAGGAGAAGAAGACATATACTCCCTTTCCACCGCCTCAGCAACCCAGCAAGGTTTGCAAAACCCTCTCCTGTCACATCTTATGGTTTTTCATTGACTTGGCTACATCATAACAATCTGGAGCAGTTTCTTGGCAACATTACCAGCATCAAGGTGCACAAACAATTTATGCAAAATCTGCTCTCAAAGCTTTTTCTGTAGCACACTATCCTATCTTGGAGCCAACCATCCCATTGTTTGCATTCTTTGTGCTAGATTGACTTGCAACTGGAAAGTGGAGAGTACTTTTTGAGTGCTGAACTTAAGGCAGCAAAAAAATGGGAGGCCAAGAAGGAAAAGCAGGCTGAGAAGGCAGTTGAAAACAAGCGCAAAAGAGAAGCTGCATTTGTGCCACCTGAGGTAGCACTTTTTCAATCCCTCTATGGGGGCGGTATGGATAGGCTCTTGGTGATCCATTGATCTTTTGAGTGGAAGGTTGATAAAGTTGAGAGTCACTGCAAAGTTAAGGAGTTGCTCCTAGGAGTCCAATCACACCAAGGGCACAGCTCCTTGTTGTCGTATCCTTGTTTTAGAAAAAAATTTGTAACTTTGTCTTCAGCTCCAAAGCAAATCACAAGCTCAATTATCACAATTGTTACAGGGAAATCTATGAAGGTCTGCAAAATTCAACATTTGTGCAAAGTTTCAGAGAACTGCGACTGATGTAGCTTAATCATTTGTTGTTGCAGGAACCTAGCAGAAGTACAGGTGTTACTATTATGGAGGGATCTAGGAATGCAGAGAAGGGCATTTCCAAGTCAGAGGTGGCTTCAATGACAGCTTCATTGAAGGTCACATTTTGTCCTGGACATACAAACTTCAGAATTTTTTAAACTCTACAATGTACATAGCTTTTTGTGGGAGGAAGTAGAAGTGTATGAGTACAGATGTGTGTATTAAGACTTAGAAGGTGTCAGCAGTTTGCAAAGGTTGATGCTCTGTCGAATACTGTGTCCAACTAATTAGATTATTTGTCCCTGAATGGGTTGTATGCTCATCAGTGGGATTTGCTAAATTTGCATGGTTTTGGTGAAGAAAAACTGCCACAAAAGTTTGCACAGCAATTGTAGAGGTCTAAGAAAACAATTTTTCAGAAGAGGAATGTGAGAAGCCTTGGTTGCAACTTCACTTAAATTAGCATGAGGTAATTGTTCACTGCTGAGTTTGTGGTGAATCTGCAGAAGAAGGTGAAAAACCTGGGAAACTCCCAGGAGGGGGAGCGACAAAAAGGGGTGGAAGCTTATTTGGCAGCTCCAGCTACCACCAAAGCTACAGAATCAGGAGATGGTTCCCGCAAGAAGCAGAAGACTTCAGATGGTGGGTTGCAATATGGCAATGAGGAAAGGAAGAAAAAAGACAAGGCAACCATCTCAACGTCAGAAGGTGGGATGGGAGATAACATTGAGAAAAGGAAGAAAAAGGAGAAGGTGGCAGCCACAACATCAGAGGGCAGGATGGGTGATAGAACTGAGAACAAAAGAAACAAAGACAAAGTGGGGACCATAGCATCAGATGTTGGGGTGGAAGATAGGGGTGAGAAAAGGAAGAAAAAGAAACTTTTGAACCATGATGTCAGATCCTAGAGGTTGGAGGAAATGGGAGTAGAATCAGTGAGAAAACAAGCTGAGGATAGGAATTAGGATAAGATAATAATTATGGGTGTGGGAAATGGAATGTGCAAAGTATACACCTGAAGATGTGGACGTGGTGTTTTGGGGTGGCTGGACATACTAGGCAACATCCTTGTGTATGATCTGTTTTCAGAGCCCACAGGTAGCCCAGATCTGGGCTACCGTCAAAAAGTAATTCTCTGACCAGCTGCAAGAGTTGACCAGTTTTATATTATCTGCGATATGGTCTTTGGGCAGTATGGAAGTAGTTTTGGTGCCAAGTATTTGCACGTGAGGCAGTAGCATGATCTCATCTGGGCAGAAACAAAGTGGTGTTGTTGAAGAGGTTGGGATCATCTTATTATGCCTAATTCTTGCCCAGTTTTCCTTTCTAAGGTATACTACAGAAGTTCTTTATCCTCTAAAGTTCTTACCCTAGAAGTTCTCACTTTTCTTTGCTTTCTTCCTGCTTTGTGTTTTGGGTTTTTCCAGTTCTTTCCTTTTTCCTTTTTGATTTTTCTTTTCTCCTTGTGCTCCTCTATGTTCTTGGGGTTTTTTAGTCGCCTTCTCTTTTGGTTCCTGTCAAGCTAGTCGACGTCATGGCTAAGTTTTCCTACTACTGCCTGTGTTCTGACAGAAAGTGTCTGGTTAAAATTGACCTTAATCTCCACCTATTGTGAGGGAGTCCATGGGGGTGTTATAGTAGGTGGTCTGTATCATATGTATTGTTAGCAGCCTTTTTTATACTATGCTTTATAATATGGTGAGTTCCACTTTTTTTTCCTTGAAAGCATAACTGGATAAGTGTTTTCTATTCCCCCAACTTTTTTATGTTCTAGAATGGGTGTACAATGTTTTTTTTCCCAAATTCTCTAAACTTTGGCATGTGTGGGCAGTTTGTTCTTCCTTCAAGTGTCTCACCCAACTCCAAAACTGACCTCTAGGAAGAAAAATAAAATCTTCGATGCATATCCCACTTTTGCCAAGGCCATGTTATGAAATTAAATGTGTTAATTTTTTGAAAATTAATCACAAAATAAAAAATTTAAAAATGAATTACTTAGTTGTATGAAAAGGGGCAAGTCACAAATTGAATAGGAAAAGAGATTAGTTTTCTGGTGCCAATCAAAGATCTGAGACCCCTAGATAAGATTGTTCACCCATTACAAAGGGACCATCATGCATACATATGTAATGACCAAGGAACCATCATGTGTGCATATGAAATAACAAGGAACCATCACACATGTATTAAATCTTTTTTATTACCAAGGGACCAGCATGTGTGCACTGTACATATGTCATTTATACCACTGAAAGAATTACAAACAATTGTTTATGCCACCACATGCATTTCATGGCTCCTTTATTGAGGTTTGGAAGGCATCTGATTATACCGTATTTTAAAAAAAAGAATGTTTGTTTGTAGCCAAAGTGGCATCATCCATAGGAAAATGTAGAAAAAGTGACAATCTTCCTTGAGAAGATTTAGCCAAATCTGGCTATAAACCAGAGATGAAGTACTAAACTTTAATAATCCTTTTGTATCTTTGGCTATACACTCAAAAGCACATATAGAAATTTTGTGATTTCTACTTGTTTTCCTTGTCACTTCTAGCAATTGAAAACCTCCAAAATCATTTCTTTTTCAAATTTTCAAATTTTCAAATTTTTTAATTTTTTTTTTTGGCAAAATCAAAGAAAAGGTTGGTCTAATAAGGCATTTTGATTCCTATGTATCACTTGATTTTGAAATGTCTTTTCACCATCTCATGTTTGTGAAAACCACAAGCATCCTAATTAATATTAAGAAAATTGCGTGTAAAAACGAACATGAAAGATTTGAAATGAACATGTTATACTCATTTGTTGACCTCATTTCAATCATGAGAAAATTTGAAGAATTAGTATATGTGAGATTTTGCATAATCTTTTGTATAATACTCATTGGATAATTGATTTTGTATAATCCTTTGTACAATCATCCTTGAACAATTCTAAAAATAATTCATACTTATCTCATTTCCAAGCCTAACTATCTCACTTTTTTTCTAATAATTACTTCCTATCTTTATAATTATTTGTCCTTTCTTAATAATAACTACTTCCTATTCTTATATTATCTTGCTCCTTTTCCTTGCCCATATCAACATGGATATGAAAAGGCAAATTAACATGTGTGTTTTCATGTCCATGATATTTATATTAATTCAAATTAAATTTGATATTGACATAATAATGATGAACTATTGAAAGCCATATGGGAACATAAGAAAAGAAAAAATAGAATTGATTGTCACTAATAATGTGCAATAAAATTTATGTTTGGGTGATTAAGACTAGTGTTGGGTGGTTTTCACTGGCACCTTTGTTCTCAAACCAACTCTCAAAATGAAAACTGATTGGTATCACATTTGATGATAAATGGTTTGAGAATTGAATTGATGGCTTTCATCCAAGTGAGAACCGAGTTATTGAAAACCAGTTGATGTGTTTTTTTTAAAATTTGAAGTTAATCTAGTTCTACGAAAGAACTAAAATCCAGTTCTAAAAGCAATAAGGTAAAACCACCCATCAATAAACACATATTTATCACAAAATGCTTTTCAATATTTTTTAATTTAAAAATCAAATTAATTGATTTTTGTGTCATTGGACATGCAAATTGAAAGGCTACAAATGCTAAGCATCAAAAGTAAATGAGCAATGCAAAAGACACAAGAAGAGGATGAATGATAATTTGTTTTAATTTTTTTGAAAAAATAACTCTAGACTTTAACATTTAAAGTTCAAAATCTTAATATGTTTTAATTCACCCACCACCGAGCACTAAACCCCCTTGCACCAAACACCTCATAAATTCCTCCATAAATTTGCGATTTGAATTGTGAAAATTAGATATGAAAATCAAATATGACAATTGCCTTGTCTAAGAACCAGCTTGATTAAAAATAATAATAATGTGATACCCTTATTGGTTCTCATAAGTTTTTTTTTTAAATTAAAAAATTGAATCAGTTCTCTCAAAGAGTTGGGAAATACTGACCGATGCTCAACCTTGTTGTGAACTATGAGTTTAATGCAATGGTCAATTTGGATGTAAACACATGTGTCAATATATTGTGGATTGATTATATTCAAAGACATTTTCTAATAAAATTGCCAATATGTGGCAAGTTCCATTACAATGCAAAATTATTGCTTAAATTTATTTACTTTCATATTTTGATTACAACAAAATTTAAGCTAAATCATCTTACAAATAATCATTCCCAAGGATTGATGTTTTAGTTTTCTGAGGTAAGTGGTGTAGTGATCGTACACAAGAAGACTTAGCCAAATTTGGCTACATGTTACACAAGAGAGTAGGGAAAAAAAAGTTTGTTGCCTTGATTCAGCAACCTATTGGAACCTATAGCCTAAATATTGTGAATTTAGACATCTTTTCCTTGAAACATGTCAACTTGGGCCATTACCCCCCACTTCCCAAAAACCTTTGAATGAGTCACAGATCACTTTTTTTTCCTTCTTTTTGTTGCCATGATGCCAAAATTCCAAAAATGTATATGTCGAGATTCATCACCACTCGTGCTACATCACAAAATCACATGCATGTAGGCCTTGTGACTATCGCCTTAAATCTAAGAAGGCTCTAAAGATACACCCTTCTCATGCATAGAAAATTATCAACTATTGGACACTAGAGCCCATCATCCATGTGAGCAAGCTTTTGCAACTTGGAATGATGTTGCATAGAGGCCAATTGGATTGTAGTGGTGGCCTGCCCATTTTGCACAATACCCCAAGAGTTCTCATATATGTAACTTGCCCAAAATGGACAAGTCCAATGAACTAGGACATTTTGCCCAATCTACAAGTATTTTTTGTGATGTGTGATATTTGTATAGCAGTTGGTGGGCATGTGGAGAACTTCAACACAAAGTGCAGCTTTGAGGCAATCCAAATGACCTCATCAAAGTGGGGATCTAGCTTTCAATTTGAGCAAGAGGTGAACAAGCTGGTAGTTGATCACATTGGCGTAAACAGTTCTACAGGGATGAACATAGCCTTATGATGGATGTTCTTGTTTAAGAGAATGGTTTCTAGTTTCTTCAGGGAATTGATTTTTCTATTTGTACAAGAGGTGAGTATGCATGTTGATGATCACATGCCCTTGTGATGGATGTTATAGTTTAAGGGAATAGTTTTACAGGAACTGATCCTTCAATTTGAGTATCCATGTTGTTGGCAACACACCTTTGTCACAAATGTTTCTATAGTTGATTATGTATTTTTGTCGTAATAGATAGCTTGATGTTTGATTCCCACATATGTGTGGTTACTTCTCTATTTTCTTCATGTTCATGATCTAAGTAATTGGAGAAAATTGCTTAGATTTCATCCAATTTCAAAATGTCATGTATGATGTGGCATGGAAAATGAGTGTGAGGAAAGCAATAGTCATAGTGATATTGTTGATGATCTCAATAACAACATTTGCTTCTCATAGGAATCAAATGATGCAATTTTTTCTCATGTTAAGGTAGAACAACACATCATGGATCGATGGCCAATTATCAAATGATGATTTAATGATTTAAAATATTGGTGACAATTTTGTTCTCTATTCATGTCCATTCAAAAAGTTGCCCATGATGGAACATTTGATCATAAATCAATATGTAGTTGAGGATTAATTGTTTTTTTAAATGTTGGGAAACAACATTTTTATTTTGGAGTTGGGCCAATGTGCAATGGGTATGTTGCCATTTTCCCTTATGTCTTTTTGGTTTTTAATTCATTGTAAATTTTTGGGGTTTTTATTTTAGTTATGAAATCTTATTGGGCTTACTCCTTTGATTATTGTGACTTTTGTTTCTATGATTTGCTCATTTTGCTTTGAACCCTATTCAATTTTACAACTAATATTTCAGATTTCAATGTTGAAGATTTGGCCTTAACATTTTTATAACAAGGCCTGAATCTTAACTTTTGGAGGTTATAGAAACTACGTAATATTAACCTTGTTATTTGTGTTATCTATTAATGTTGCTTGTATGTGTAAGTTCAAGTGTTGCAGTGGGCAGGACTAAATTGGTCAAGGTTCAATTCTCTCGTGTGATTTTTAAAGATTAAAAAAAAATCAAGTTGTTCATATGTCTGAGAAAAAAAAAATGTAATCTCACTAATGAAAGAACAATTAAGTCTTTATTTTTTGCACATACATCTACTGAAATTAAGGTCAAGTTGCTAATATAGAGCTAAAAAAAAAGGGGCAATCACTTAATGTTGCAAGTAGCCAAACACTTTGGGGGCGATCACACGGGATGCTGGCTGTGATGAGTGGTGAAATTCTCCTTATTTTGCAATTAACCAAACATTTTGACAACTCTTAGCTTTACGTAGTCAAATTGCTGATCAATGGGTCCAGTAGATAGCCAACTGGGCAACATGGGGAATATGAAAAAGAAAAAACACTGGTCTCAGCCTAACCTTTCTTGATTTTCTTGACCAAATGTCAATTTGGTTGAGGGACCTTGTGTGAATCTCCCTGAATAAAAGGTCCACCCCACATTCCCAGAGGGTTTCCCCAAAACTTCAAAAGGAGAAAACAAAAATAAATCCATCTTTCAAGGAGGCGCATTCACCTTACAAGTAGGCCCCTCACCTGGTGCAAAGGACAGTCCATCTCTCCATGAACACCCCAATTCCCTTCCCTGCTAGAAACCAATGAACCCTAGCTAACGATTCCCATTTCAATGAAAGCTTTTAACATTTCCTTACATGTTGCAACGTATGCAATGATGGTTCTCACATTTTGGTACTGCGAAAATTCTCAAAAGTTAACCTGCTGACCAGCCTTTTGTCGAAATTGGCGAAATTTCATCAAAAAGCGAAATTCAAAAATCGAAAATTTTAAAATCAAGTCATTTTGGAGTTTTCCAATGGCCAGAAGCAAGGAAAAAATAAAGGTATACATTGCCAGATTTCTATACTTCGTTTTTAACATGTAGCAAAAACATAGAAAGATGATTAAGGATTTGTATTTCATACTTGGTTTATAGCCAGATTTGGCTAAAAATTATCAGAGAGGATCGTCACTTTTTCTTCATCTTCCTATGGATATGTGATGTAAGCAAGGTTGTGTTGGCAGCCCACTTGTTACGCCACAATTTCAAGCCTCGTTTCAGGGGATGCTGGCCGTGGCAAGTGGTCAGTACAACCGTGGGAAACACAGAACGTCAAACACACCCATCGAACTTGTGGGGGAAACCACTCACGCCTCCAGCGACCCCAGGAGCAGATGCGGGCAAAGCTATTGCAATATTGTGCATTTTGTGGAATGACTTTGAACACAAAGTCAATGAGATTTCTGTCTGCACTTTTGCTGCACAATATGTACATGCTACAAAATTGCAGCAGTGCAATAATCAATTCAATAGGAAACACAATTCACCCACTCTACAAAGCGTTGTTTATGATTTGAGATGAGTTGGAGCAATTGATATTGGGCATGTGAAGAAGCCAGGTGGCAAGAAATACACTTTGAGGACAAGAACTTATCAAAATACAGATAAATCCTTCAGTTCGAGCAAGAGGTGAGCGTACCCTATGATGGATGCTCTTGTTCATGGTGATGGTTCTACAGTTCCACATACCCCTTATCATGGATATTCTTGTTTAAGGGCATAGTTCCACAGATTGATCTTTCAATTTGAGAGAGTTATGTATGCATGTCATTGATCACATACCCTTGTGATGGATGTTCTTGTATAAAGGAAGAGTTTTATAGTTGTTCTCCTTACTTACTTGTCTAGAGGTAGCTAGCTTGCCGTATGATTCCCATATGTGTTTTTTTGCATCTGCAGTTTGTCTTATTGTGTTCATCATCTGATCTAAGTAATCTTACTCTTGGGAGTTATTTGGTAAGATTTGAGCCAATCAAAGATAAGTGATGATGATCTAAGTATAAGTAAAAGATAGTCAGGTTTAGTGATGATGATTATGATGATGATGATGATCATCATCATCATCTAAACTAACATCATTCACTTTTTTTATGACTCCATTATGTGAGTTTTTTAGTTTTTAAAAATGTTTATGGAAACGTGTGCCACAATTTTTTTTCCAATTATGTTTTTTTAATCTACCCTTTCCTTTAGGAAATTGCCATAATAAGCAGCAATATGGTCATTTAAGCCTCCCCCAAAATTTAATCCTTTTGACCTATATTTCTTATTGATCATTCGTTTATTGGGAACCCATATGTATATCCATGTTGGCTTTTGGGAAGTAACTCTGGCATGGCCTATTGGAGAATTACCCACAAGTTACAACAACTTACAGGATGGCCTTGAATTGCAAGTACTTGGGCTCCTGGCTTGAAAATGAATGTTTATTGGGAGTTGTTACAATCATTAACCTTAACAAGAACTATTGATCTCACGCTATTGATCAATGTTGCAGGATGGTGGATCACACTATGGTTGCAAAAACCATATGGTTATTATTATTGTGCTTCAGCTGCAAATTTGTGATGGCATTTGAAGGATTTGAGGAAACTCAGGTATGTTGGACATCTTACATATCTTCCATCTTTCAACAAATATTTGTGTACCTAGGACATGGTAAAATTGACTAATCAACCCTTGAGAACACACACTTATATTAAGTGTACTATAAGATGCCAAGACCCAAGTTCATCATAATTCACGGTTAAGGGTTGTTAACTAGTGTCGGGTGGGTATCATATTTAGAAAAAGACCAGTTGAGTTCATGTACCTAAATTCTCCAGGGATTTACTACCAGTCAGTAGATGAAGCATTTTTCAGAGTGAATATTGGGCTGATATAAACATTTTGACTAGTGGTATAATACTTGTTAGCCACCATAGTTGTGATTTATAAATTTTAGTACCAGCCAATACCAATATTGGTATGATATTTCATGATCATAATTTTACCTGCCTTGAAATGGTAGACCACATCTATCTAGTTATTGGAGGAAAAATAATGAAAGACAAAACCATACATAGAAGTCAAGGAAAAAGAAATGAACTTTGAGTTTTAAGCTCAGTTTTCAAATATACCAAAGGTAGCATCACTTTGATCTACCTACCCAACACTATTGTTAACTAGTGCCAAAGAGGTTAGGCTTTTTTCCTATGAATACTCATCTATGAACACCATGATAAGTTATATTCCCTATATAGCATATATTTAATGTTTGCTATTATCTAGGGGTGGGTAATTGTTTTGTTGTGGGTGAAAAGAGGGAATGTGCAAAAAGTATGTTACAACTTATGCATTTGCATATTTTACAATACACTTGATTGTGGTGGAATTGGTTTAAGTTGTGGAGACTAACTATATATTCTTCATTGCTCTAATTTTTTAAAATAAGACTTTTATTTCATACTCTCCAAAAAAATAATAATTTTGCTACCATTTGTCAATATAAAAATGCCTTTAATATTATACCTTCAAGTGCGGATACTGTGTATTTAAAACTCTGTCTAGGTTAGAGGCAAGTTGGTGGAAATTTTCTAGACATCTTCAATTCTTCTTAACCCAAATCTATGGAGTTATTTGGCCCTCTCAATTAGTGAGCTTACCTCTTGTTCCCTAATATTTTCTTCCCCTTTAATAGTGGTATTTATGACCTCCCTATGATCCAATAAGCTAGGCTTCATTGATCATATGTTTCCAAGTGTAACCAATCTCATTCCAAGTTTGAGATACTTGGAAAGTTGCTGATCCTCAACAAAGGTGCAATTTAGTTTTGGAATCTATAATAAATTTGTGCATGGATGAAAAAATCATATTAATTTTTCACTTAAGTGCTATTTCCAAGTTCAAGCTATGTGGAAATTCACTTGTATAGGTTCACCAAGTAATAATATGTTCGAAATTGATTAACCTTAATAGTTCACCCTGAATTTGTTTTAAATGATAGTCTTCCCAATCACCCCCTTTCTCTTGATGCATGTGATTGCCACCCTCACAAAGAGTTGCACAACAGGGTCATAATCTTTTTAGAGCTTTGGTAGACCCTCACCAAAGAGATACCAAGAACCAAAGAGTGAACATGAGGATTGATTTCACAATCATTGCATTTTGCAATAATGAATGAAGGATTCACCTCTAGTATATCATCTTTTTACAAATTTTAATAATGAGGATTTCATAAACATCTTTGACATAAAAATCAAGCCCATAGCATATGCCTAGAATAATTTGGATGAATTCATGTCCTTCACCCACTACCATCCCAAGGTCCTGACCCAAACTAGAGGACCTTCATTCTTCCCATAACAATACACTAAGCTTTTCATTCATGGGATTTCAAAATTTGATGTTTCATTAAACTAATTTTGTTTTGGACACCAAATTGTGAACCACCTCACCCTGGCCCATAATGGTGAAGTTTTTGTTTCAAAGATGATTTGTTACCTTTGCCACTTTTGTGGAACTCATCTTCAAACTTTCCTAAAAGCTATCTAAAATATGTTTAACATGCATGAATTTGAACAATAATTGCACAAGGATATTTTTGTTTCAAATTAGCATAAAGCTTAATGCAAGTAAATTCTAAATATTTTATCCCATCTCAAGATACCTTGCTTGTCTTTCAACCTTGGAATGATTGAAGACTGTTCTCTTCTTCACAAATTAAAAAACTCTTTAAGAACCATGTCACCTATAAGTTTCCATTAGAATCTTTGACATCCTATCAAACTAATTGCCTTAATTACACACCTTAAATGGCCCAATTGTATACTGGGATTTATAGTTTTATTTGAAGTATCAAACCTTGGGTATGGTGCTAAAATTTGCTCCAAGTCTCCTCAAGACCTTGGTGACACTCCGCCTTCTATGCTTTACATTGTACCATGCCAAATTTTACCTTATTCCTACTTTAGGATTTCAAGCTAAGTACCTAGGACCAAGCTTTTGAGAAATATAACAAGTGGTTTCTTCCTAAAATTATTTACTTAATGTTTGGGCATTGGCACCATATATTTTTTGTTTTCTTAATCCTATTTGGGTTTGAGGTTTAAATTTTATCTACTTAATTTGCATATTACTACTCCATTATTCAATCTATGGACATTCATTGAACCTTGTCAAATCCAGATTCATTTAATAATAATGATGTTATTAAAAAAAATTCTTCCCTAGCCTCTTCTTTCTCATCTTGTTCCCCTTTTGGTTTTCAAATGTTCTGCAAATCATTAAAAAAATCATAAATGGTTGTTTTGCCATAGTTACAAGCTTTTGGTACAGCTTGCCTATTTATAGCAAGCAATGTGAAGCTTTGAATGCTAGGGATCCTAACCTTTCAATTGCTTGCTAAAGAGGCATTACTGGTCCCAAGTAATTATTTCTTACAACCAAAACATATTGACATATCTAGAAGGAGATTGTACAAGCTTTTTGGATTAAAGATAACTTGGTGTACAAGGTTGTTACACCAATGCATGGGAGCCTTCTTGTTACTTTGATCATTTAGTTACATAGGTGACAATAAGATTGTTGTGTGTCCACAAAATCTTTTGTCTCCTAATTTCCATTTGACCTATTTTGACCGTTGGGAAGTCATATGCCCTTGTTAATCAAACATTGTGGTCTTATGTTTGACCCCTCTCCTTGGCTTCATCTGGCATGTAGAGGATGGAATTGGTTTCCTTGCAATGTCAATTGACATACCTTGATTTCCCTAATAACTTTGAGAATGTTCACTTTGAGAAATTTGATGTTTCATGAATATTTTCTATATAGTTTTTTTGGAAGCTAACAATTCGTGCATGAAGATGGAAGTGGTTTCAAGTTGCACATTCAATAGATTTGGTGATTCCCCTTTTCCACATGTGAGGTAGTTAAGTTATTGGGGGTCATTTCTTTGTTGGGCATTTTAACCTATTGTTTGGTTTATTTATTAGCTTCATGGTGTTTTAGAATCTTAAGACTTTGTCAACCTCCTATATATTAGTATTAAAATGCTTCTCATTTTGCATCTTGGGTGCCCAATTATATGAACCTTTACATTAGTCCTTAACAAGTGCTTTCCTCCCATAGGTCGGTCCTTCCTCCCACACTTCTTATGATTGACATTTATGAAGTTGTCAATTCATCTTCATGGTTCTTAGCCTTATATATTGAAGTTTTCTCAACAACATCTTCATGTTTTACCTTCATGGTAATAAACTTTCACTTCCATTGACTTTTGGCTTCTAGGACTCTCTTATTTTTAATCTCATAAAAGTGTTTTGATGTTAAGAACCTACTAGCCACATTCAAAAATCATTCACAATTAGAAAATATGAAAATTTTAAAGTTCAAAATATATGTCACAATACTAAATTTTCAATAACCCTTAGGTCACAAGTAAATGGGGTATAATGTACATGACGCAAATAATGCAAAGTTGTAACTTATAATAAGAGAGGTGAATCTTCAAATAATGAATGTATTTTGGTATGATTTGAAATTGTGATCAGTTTAACAATGGCACCATTTGAAACTCTGCAAAACTTTATTAAAAAACACACCATAGATTAAGAAAATGTACAAAGGGGTAAGAAAAAAGAAAGGGAGAAATTACAGTATGTCAAGTTGGCTCAAAGTAGAAGTCAAAATCTCTCTATGTCCAGAATTGATCGTCTGTAATAGGTCGGCCATATTTCTCCATGTCAAAAACCGACCGCCTGCAACTTGGAACTTGTCCTTGTACACCATCATCCTACTTGCAGCAAGTTGTTAAACTTACTATTGCTTATTATATCCCAACTTCGAAGTGCTTAAGCTAATTTGGACCAAAGTTAATATTTTATACTTCTAAGAAACAAATCTACAAGTATTCAGGCCATCAAGCCTTAGAAATTCCACCAAAGTGTAATTTTGACCCCAAATCACACTAATCTAATTGAAAATTCTATGACAACAAATCCTGGAACAAGCATATGATATGCACTTTATAACATGGCTAGAACAAAAAGTTTTTAATCATGAACTGATGTTTGCATTCTATCACAAAACTAATCTTTGCAGGCGCTTGTGATTATGCTACACTCTTGAGATTTTCACCACTTTACTCCTTTTCAAAAATTTGGGTGTTTTCAATTGTTGGTTAAGTTCCGACTAATAAAACCATGGAAAGCGGTCCAAGTTTGAAGAAAAGATGATATTTCACAAACTTGTCACAAAAGAGAAGAAAAGGAATGTATGGGTTAAACATTGAATTATTATAATTGTGATACCTTGCAATGTTTATTATTTGTGGCATTGTTTCAGTGGCCAAATCATGGTGGGGGTATTCTAAACAGGCGTGAAGCTGTTTACGAAAGGAAAATAAGTCCCAAAGCGGTTGCCAAACTTACAAAACGCTGGCAATTTGTAACCAGAGATGATGTCACAGCTACACCAGCTATAGCCAATGGAGTAGTATACTTTCCAAGTAACAATGGTTTTTTGTATGCAGTTTGTGCAACAACAGGGGATGCTATATGGCAGACGAATTTGACAAAACTCACAAAGAGTCCAACAACAATGTTTTCAAGAACAACACCTGTTGTTACCAAGGATTTACTATTAGTTGCCATATTTGGTCCAGCTCTAATGCTTGGTGTGGACCGAAATACAGGTGACATTGTTTGGTCCACTTTGTTAGACTCACATCCACTTGGCGTGGTCACAATGTCTGGCACAGTTTATAAAAGGTGATTGAATATTTTTCATCAAATTCTTGATTGTAATACTTTTATGTTATACAAAATCATGTTTGGAAAACATTGTACACCTTTTAATTATTTTTTTTCTTTTCCATTTTTGATATACGGTTAAAAAATGACTGGGGTTGAAGATTGTCAAATCGTATAAGGAGGAGGCTCTATGCATCTAGGGGCTTAGCATTATGTTGTGTGATGCTAATTTCCACCTTATTGCAGCTCATTTTTTGTAGGTACATCATCTGCAGAGGAAACTTTGGGCAGCAATTCTGTGAATTGTTGTTATTTTCAAGCAAGTTTTTTGAAAATTGATCTTATGACAGGTGATATCAAATGGAGGACCTATATGTTACCAGATAATCATGGCCATAAAAACTTGTACTCAGGGGCTGCAATATGGGGAAGTAGCCCACCCATTGACATACTTCGGAACCTTGTATATATTGCCACTGGAAACCTGTACACGGTCCCTTTTGACATAGAACAATGTGAAGAAAACCGGTTGAAAGAGAAACATCCTATTGTCCCTGACCCATGCATTAAACCCGATGATCATTCTGAATCTGTCCTTGCTCTAGACTTGGAGAATGGCACAATAAAATGGAGTCATCACTTGGGTGCTTACGATACTTGGAATGTCTATTGTGCCCTGCCTCAAAATTCAAATTGTCCACCAATTCCAGGGGTTGATGCAGATTTTGGCGAAGCCCCATTGCTACACATCATTATGAATGACAATGCGCATCCACATTCAAAGCAAGATGTGACAATTGTTGGACAAAAAAATGGATTTGTTTGGGCTCTAGATCGAGACGATGGCCATATTGTTTGGGCAACAGTAAAATCCATTCCTTAAACACATTAGAAGTGAATTCCTTGAGTCAAATTAAGGGTGTTTTTCCCCATCAATGTAGATCATGCTACCTATGAAATAATGCATATTGGTTAGTCTAAAAGTGATTGAAATCTTGACATGGAACTTGCATTAAAAAATCCTCCTCTTTGAGAATGACCATGCAAATTCTTACAATATATGTTATTTCTTGAGACATGGAGTTAGTTTTCCTCTACTATATGAAAATTTCCACTTCTTTGACAATGAACATTTAAATTATTTCATAAATTGATTTTCCTTGTTTAGACACCAAGTTAGCTCTCCTCTATTATTTGGAACTTTCATGAACAAGGGGCAAAATGTTTGATGAAAATTCTCTATGATATGAACAGGTTGCAGGCCCAGGAGGAATTTCTGGAGGAGCAATATGGGGTTTAGCAACAGATGGCCAACGAGTTTACACAAACATTGATAACAATCAATTTAAAAATTTTACACTCCTTCCATCGAGCAAAGTCACTACTGGAGGTGGGTGGGTAGCTATGGATGCAAACAACGGCACTATCTTATGGTCCATTGCTGCACCAAATAGTAGCATTGCATATGGACCTGTGACTGTTGCCAATGAAGTTGTGTTTGTCACTGCTTATGGTGTTCCATATGGTACACTTTTGGCATTAGAAGCTACATCAGGGGAAATACTTTGGCAATACAATGCAAGTAGTAGCTTAGCAGGAGGAGTTTCAGTGGTGAATGGTTGTGTGTACATGGGTGAAGGCGTTACTGTAGTTAGTGTAACTGTTGTTCCATATCCAAGTGTTGGAGGTTCACGTGTTGATGCATTTTGTCTCTAGGTTCAGGAATAAGTCCTTAGTTGTGAATTACACATGTACTTAATAGCATGACATGCCTATGTTAAACAAATTTTACATGACTTCATGTGGAACATTAAGTTTTGAATGTGGAACAAACAAAGATAAAATACCTTTAGCTGATCTGAAAACCAAGTTGACTCACCATAGGGTATTTATTGTTGGTTGTATTGTTTTCTGTTGGTTGGTATGGGTGATCGGCTTTTTGATTTGTCCATTATAACAAAATATTCACAATATGAATGTTCCAAAATGATAAGAATATGTAGCCTCTCCCTTTGGCGAGCTAGATAGGTTACAATGACCTAGAATTTTGGGCAAAGTATATGGGGTAGAGTGTGATGTTATTTTGAGCATCTAATAAAACATATGGAAACTGGAGAAACATGCCAAAAGTGTCATTGAAAAATAACTGGGAACCAGGTGGGAGCACATTGAAAACATGGTGGAACACCAAATCCCAAAAAAACTCAAATATACCAACCCACTTCCAATAGGAAAAACTTGGGCCCTCCTAGCTGCATTTTGAGCGATCTCATGGGCTGCAGGAAATACTTATGCCCCAACTGTCATCTCTCATCACCATTTTTGGCTTGGGCTAATGGCTTATCGCTTTGTAAGAGGGTGAGTACTAAGTACATATCGAGTTTTGGGG
>Ga0116227_10001890_pt1 | contig 47636 bp, 42 predicted proteins | sample S1TSphgellanicum_FD_89693 | JGI IMG/M metagenome (GOLD analysis project Ga0116227, IMG submission 89693) | Host-associated microbial communities from peat moss isolated from Minnesota, USA - S1T2_Fb - Sphagnum magellanicum MG | ecosystem: Host-associated > Plants > Peat moss > Unclassified... | reverse complement strand
ATTTCTTGATCAAATTCCTTGAATTAGATTATTAATATGTCCTAAAACTACATATTTATATGTTTTTTTAAAAATAAAAAAAAAAAAAAACAAAAATTTCATTTTAAAGTTCCTATTGAAAAATAAAAAAATTTACACCAAAAAAAAAAAAAAAAAAACTCTTTCAAAACATATCAAACAAACAATGTCCCCAAAACAAGGAGGAGAAGAAATAATTCCAAATTTTTCTCCAAAAATAGAATTCAAATGTAATAACTAACTCTTAATTCCAATTAATAGTTGGTGTTCTAACCATTTCATCCTCTTCACATTACCCCCTCTTGTACTTTGGATTCCATCTTTGAAATCTTTGGTATGTACAACATGATATAATGTTAAGGTCCACAACATGTATTATTCTTCATTTATTTCTTACAAGGATGTTATTCATTATGTCAAAACATGGTTTACACTATTGTGATAGTTTATAACTAATGTCCAAACTTAGTCATTACTCTTTATATAATTACAGTTATAAACATGATTATATGAATACAATTATGATTGCATGATTAGTAGTAATATTCAAAGATGATACTTGTCATGATATAAGCCATCTTATATTACCCTAGGTGAGTTAACGTGATACACTATCATACATAAGCCTAGATTAACCTAGGTAAGCCCATGTGAACCTACATGAACCTAAGTTAACCTACGTATGCCTATGTGAACCTAGGTTTAATTAAGGTTTAAAGCCCTAGTTAACTTATGTTTTGGTTTGGTTAATTTAGGTTCAACTAAAGTTTAATTTATATTTAACCAAAGTTACATTAAATTTAGTCTTGGTTAATTTAGGTTTAATTGAAGTTAAGTGAAATTTAGCCTAGGTTTATCCTAAATTTAGTTTTGGTTAACTTAGGTTTAATTAATGTTAACCTAAATGTAATCTAGGTTTATTCTAAATTTACCCTTGGTTAATTTAGGTTTAATTGAACTTAACCTAAATTTAGTTTAAATTTATCGTAATTTTACCCTTAGTTGATTAAAGTTAACATAGGTTTTACTTAGGTTATTTTAGGTTTAACCTTGGTTAACCAAGGTTTAGCCTTAATTAGACTATGTTTAGTCTTGACTAACTTAACTTTAGCCCTTTAGTTAACTTTGGTTTGGTCTATGTTTTGTTTTGGTTTAGCCTTGATTAATCTAGGTTTAACCATATTAGCATAGGTTAACTAAGTTAAATTTTGTTTCGATTAGCTTAACTTAAACTTAAGTTTAGGTCTAACCTACATTTAATTGAGGTTTAATTTATGTTTAATTGAAGCTAACTTAGGTTTTTCCTTGCTTAATATAAATTAAATTTAAGATTAATGGATATTTAACCTACAATTGGCCAAAGTTTCACTACTAGAAGAAATGGTTTTTATGACTAAAACAATTTGCAACTAAAATCCAAATTTAGTCAAGTAATCTTATAAAAACATTACTAGTCACTACCATTGATTTGACTATAGACATTTATAAATTACTAAATGATTAATGATTATGCCTACATGATTAATAATGACTTTGGCGTATATAGCTTACATTGTTTACATAACTTAGGTATTATATTCTACCAATAAAACTTATATAAATATATTTTATAAGTAATCATAACCTAGATATATTAAACATAACATACATATAGCCTACACAACATACATACCCTAGATATAACTTAGGTATAATTGTACATACCTTATTTATAACGTTATGTCATAGTCTATTATAACCCTATATAACTTAATTGTAAGTTATGTAGCCTAAATATATAGCCTATATAACATTGGTATAACCATACATATAGTTTTCATATATAGCCCTAAATGTATAACCTTATGTCACTTATATATTCCAAGTCTAGCCTTACATAGTCAAAATACATCCTTATGTATAACCTATATAACCTAGGTATAGCCATGCATATCCTACAACGCCTAAGTATAACCCTAGGTATAGCCCAATATATAACCTACATAGCCCAAATATAGCCATACATAACTTAGTTATAGTCGTACATAGCTTAGGTGTAGTTTGCATATAGCTTATGTAGCCTAAGCGTAACCTATATATAGCTTTCCATAGCCTATGTATAACCCTAGGTATAAGATAGGCATAGTTGACATAGTCTAGGTCTAGCATTATATCCCATAGGTATAACTTAGGTCTAGCCTTACATAGCTTAGGTACATTTTAGATCTAACTTACATAACCTAGTTATAGCCCAATTATAATTATATAAAGCTTACATATAGCCTTCATATAACCCTAGGTATAACTTGGGCACAACTTATATAGCCTAGGTATAGCCTTACATAGTTTATGAATAACCTTTCATATAACTTATGCATAACTTACATAGCCTAATTATAGCCTAAGTATAATCCTAGGTTTCACCTACATATATTAAGTATAACCTTACATAGCCTACATGACCTTTGTATAGCTTAAATATAGCCTTACATAACCTATGTGGCCCTTGTGTAGCCTAAATATAACCTTACAGACACTAAAAAAAAAATTGTCCTTTGCAACCAAAAAATTTATGACTACAAGTCCTAAATGACTATATGTATGACTTTAGTCCTAAATTATTATTTAATCGTGTTTGTTAAAAGTCATAATCATACATTAGTGTGGCATGTGACTAGTAGATGATGAGGTGGTAACAAGATGGGGGATTTTAATTTTCATCACATTTATTTCATTTATATGGCATCCATGATTGATGACAAAATGACATGGATGTTCAATTGTCATTACAACATTATAATAGATTGTGGTTGAAACCACTACATGATTCCACCCAAATTCAATTTCAATGGAATTGGACGTGCCACAAATCATTGCACTTGGACATAAATGACCACCTTCCACTCTGATCCCACTTACTATTGGATTTTAGTGGGATCCCAATGGATCTTGCCACTACGTCCATTTTTTCACCACACTTCATACAGACATCATTGTGCCTTCCACTATAATCCCACCATTGTTGGATTTACTAGGATCCCACTGGACCTTGCCACTATGTTCAATTTTTTCATGTACTCGCATGCATATATATTTTAGAATATGTTCCAATTTATTAGGATTTTTTGTCTACACTAATACTACCTCTTTCCTTACAGGGTACTACCTATGAAAAGACCACTTGCCTCACTCATGTATATACATATGATATGAATGGAATATTCCACTCATATGACCAATCCCATTTACATGCATATGCATTGTGATGGAACATACATGTTCATCTACATTTATTCATTTACATACATGTTCCAAATATGGTTCCCCATGTAGGTAGCCATGTGGTCATTTAAGTGTGGTCATTTACATGTATCCAACCCCATTTATTCAAAACAACCAACAAGGACATGTCACAAGTATGGATTATTGGGTCATGCATGCATTGGATGACAACTCAAGGATCATTTGCAACAATGACAATTGGTACAAAATGACTGGATAAATGTAATTTGTATCATTTACACCCCAAATATGCACATACACATTAATCGATCCATATGTGGATTAATCATTGTTTGATTTTCCCACATTACCTAATGGAATTATGTACATTATATAACTAAGTCATAACTATAACCTCCCCACATTGCAAACCCTGAAAAACAATGAACCAACTTGCATACAAATGGCCAACTCACACCTTGTAAACTATCATGATCACTTAACGACAATACATCCAAATCGGAACTAAGGCCCCCCCTTCAACTAAAGCCTCCACATGTTCCATCTCTATTGTAGCAACCTCTTCCCCTTCATTTGTATTACTTGGATCATGATCTTTGGCATCAACTTGAAGGTCTACAAATGCCATAATGCCTTGCCCATCTATGTATGCCCCAAGTGTCATGTCCTCCACCATAGCCATTACATGTCAAGCACGAGGTTCCTTTTGCACAACTACCTGCCAGTTTCCACCATTCACCTTGTCCTCTAGAAAAAACACCTACAAATTAAAATGATAAAACAATTAGTGGGTATACAATGGAAGATGTGTGCATGGTAAAGATATTGACATGCCCACATTTAAAGACCCACGTATTGTTTAGGTCATCACTACACTAAATGCGACCAACCATCATATATACACAACTTTGGATATCTATCGTCCAATGGAATATGTTTTATATGCATTGTGGTCATGGCTGAACCATAGTTGTGAGACCATTGCTAGAAGCACATAAGGTTACATGTTTGCATTCACCCGTTGGTTGTGATTCACTACCAAAAATCCATGTTCATCTTGTTGCATAGTTGTTGCATTCCCTTGCATGTGAACAAGTATCCATGAACATTTCATCAATGTTACATGTTGGCCAATGTAGAACACTACAATTATTTCTTTTAGCATGCCCACATAATGCAAATTGGCCATTACAATGTTCCTATTTTGTACAAAATTGTGGCTACCTTGCCTAAATATGCATGCAACACCACTATCATACGTAGCATGTGTTGGCCCTATCTCAACATCAACCCTATAGTGGTTTCCATATGCTCACATATTGTTGTATGTATAGGCCAATGTTGATATTGGACGAGAATAAACCACCATGTTAGGGTCTACTACCACTCCATTTGCAATTTGTGTCCTAACATGATCCAATAACCACCTTGCAAATGTTGGGATTTCTTGTGCCAAATGAGGTGGCCATGCAATGGGCCCACGCCCATGTCGCCTATGCATTACCAACGCCTTAAATTCTTTTTAATCCTCTTGTAATTAAGACCTTGTTTCTTGCCACACTTTACGAGCAAAGCCCAAGGTGTTCCACCACACATTAAATACCTCATTCCACTAGCACATTCCACTAAACAATCACTCCCACTAATTAGAGTGAAATTATATAGTTCCCCTTTGGGAACCTTTTAGCCCCATGTTCCACTTTGACATTCCACTATGCATATGTTATATCACTATGTCATTTCCTCTATAATCTTATGGACAAAAAATCCACCACAAATCCACCAACATGCTATTGTTTGAAATGTATACATGTATAATGCATATGTTGCCATAGAATTCATGATGACATGTTCATGTATTGCTTCTAGCTCCATTGCATTCAATTTCTTAAACTGAACATGCCTTTCCAACACTTGTTTGCATCATGTGCAGATATAGTGCAAAGCATTAAGTGCAAAACCCTAGAGCTTCTTCATACATGTAGCCAAATGCCATGCAAGTTTCTAGCCTAGCCCTATTCCTCACATCTTTTTTAAGACTAATAGATATCTCTCCATTGGGTAGCTCCACTTGGCACCTACTAGCCCACATATTTCTAGTTCATCTACAAGATGGATAATTAGGTGGGTCATCATGTCAAAGAACCCGGGTGGAAACCATATCTCAAACATATTGTTTCTACTACATATGTTTGCAATGCCACAAGGTCTTTTGGATTCAGCACCTTAGCACAAATTCTTTGAAATGATTTCTCAAGTCGTATGATTGTTGTTCTTAGGCCTATTTGCAACAAATTCCACACACTCACTAGTAGTATTTGTTGAACCATAACATGGTGGTCATGGCTCTTCTTGGCAAACAATCTCTTTGGGCCCACATGTTTCCTAAAAGGAGCAACATATCATGTTGGAGCTCGAATACTAGATGCAAATAAAGCAACCACAAATCATTTAAAATATTAAAAATGTAACTTGAAGAAATGCATACAATTTTTACTTTGTCCTTATATTAAAATTGAAATATATAAGATGTATGAATTTTTTTTTTCACACAAGTCATTTCTTTTTTCACTAGTTACAATGCTTAACCCCTAAACATTAGAGTGGACTAATTTGGCCCACTTTTTTTGTGTGCTTTGGTTTGTCTTTGACATTTAGGGGTTCAATTATGATTAACATTAGTTACAATCCTTAAAAAGTTACTTTGGATATTTCATATTAATTAAATAAATCGTTGTCAACAATCCAATTAGTAGGAATGTTGAAAATTCTCAATAATTGTTTATTGTTTTGGATATGATTGATTAATTGGTTGGTTATTAATAAATATTTTATAAATTACACAAAAATTTCAAATTATGCACAATTTATATTATAACTTGATTTAAACATAGTCCATATTTAGATTTTAGATATGATGTCAAGTCATACATAAGACAAAAATTGAATGGGAAGAAAGATTTGATTTAAAAGTCCTTTTAAAAAGATAACAAAGAATTTGTTTCCTCTGCCAAGGGCAGACATTTCAAAAAACATAATGCAAAACTTTCGGTTTTTTTCCATGATACCCAACAGGTATCTGCAAGGTATCATTGGGAAAATTTAATTAAAATTATATATATATAAAGCCCTGCTTGTTTTTGCTTAGTAAATCCTAAGGCATTGGTCTTTACCCTACACTCCCTACACTAAGGAAATATATGTTGTGGAACATTCTCCTTGCATGAAATCTCATTGATGTACAACTGGGGTTTCATCATATGCATATCATGGAATGTTCTCTTCACACCATTTGTAGATGTAAATTGGGGTCTCCTCATTTGCTCAAGTTTGTTTAGTAATTTATTTTGTGTAGCCCTGCTTGCTTTCACCATCTCTTTTCAGGTCTATAGCATGATGATGCTTGTCCCTTTTCAGCCCCATAGGATGCTTGGCCCGAACATGTTCAACTGCACAGCTCCACGGGATGCTTGGCCTGAATGGCTTAAACTGCAGGCGATGTAGGTTTTTCCAAAATTGACATAATAAGCTTTATGAGATCCCCAGTTGGCTTATTGCTGTGGACAAGGGTTTGTGTTCAAAGGTGCAGCTTTTCCATGCTTTGCTGCTACATCTCTTCAGTCAGTATATTTTGTCAATGGCCAAGAATTCAAGTACATTTGCACCTGCTTCTGAATTACCACCACCTTTTTCATGTAGCTCTTCACTTAGTCTTGACTTGTATTTACTTCCATACTCCTGGGTTTCATCACAGGTGTTTCTCAACACCAGAGAATTCTGTGGCTTGCTATTGTATTTGATTTGACAGATTTAGCACTGCTCAACAGTGCACAATTCACAGGAAGTGGGCTTTTGCGCACTTGGTGAATAATCTGCACTCTTGAAAAGCCATGTGTGCTCCATTATCCCATGAAGCAGACTCAATGGAGCACTTTAACCCTGGGATAAGTATTCAATTAGTACCAGACTGAATGGAGCACTTAATCTCAGGATAAGTGGTATCCAAATAGTACCGGATGGAATGGAACACTTTGAACCTCTCTGGAAATGGTAACTCCAACGGATACACATTGCCCCTTCGCCCAGCTCCTGTAACAGGCCTGGTTGTAGAAACCATGGTATAGTGCCCCGGATACTATACAGAAGAAGGGAAACAAAAGCTGAAAGACATGTCAGCTCATTGCAACAGCATACTGATGGCAATGATGGGGCATAGTTTTGAGCAAGGCGTTCAGAGTTTAGGCTGCCAATTGTAGTTCTCAGTTTTCTATTGACTGATGTCTGACATATCAGGATTCAGGAGATGATGATGGTGAGTGTTGAGCTGTAGTAGGGGAGAAGTCACTGTCTGTGAGCAGTCAGGGGAGAAACAGCCCTCTTGTAATACTGCCTGCCAGGCAAGCAACTAGCCATGATTAGCAACCCTACAACAAGACAAGTGGATCAGAGAGATGAGGTAGGAGGGAAGTCAAAAGAGATCGAGAACTTGAACAAGACAAATGTAAAGTCTCTTGGTGCTTGTCTGAACAGAGGATCTGTCTAGGTTGGTGAGCAGTAAGTTTTGCACCTGGAAGTGAAGACCCTTCACTACTTGGCCCTAAAATCATGTCTGAAAATGGTCAAGTTTTGTGTGAACTTGTCCCGGTTTTTGGGCTCCAGTGTCCATGTGACATCAGCCATAAGCTTATCAAAACATACTGCCAGCCTGTGGTGCTGATCAGCAGGCTGTGTTGACAGGATCTGCACCTTCAGGCCATTAAAAATCTGGTCATTCATAAGAATAAGAGAGAGCATTGGCCTGCTTAAACTCCACTGGTTAGAGCATTCCTCAAACAAGACAATCTCAAACAAAGATCTCAGAATTTTGGGGAACAGATTAGGGCATTCTGCAATGTGCTGGGCCATGTTGAGGGCTGCCACTGATGTTGGGCTGTCTTCCATTGTAATGTTGTTGAAGTAGAATGCTGCCAAATTGTCCACTGCAGAAGCACACTGGGATGAAATGTTCACATCCAAGGATTTTACACCTGTCTCCAGGGATCCTACAAGGTGGGCAAAAACTGCAGTATCAAGGTTTACAATAACTGTAATGTGATTATGGCAAAGGACCTCAAGCAAAGCAAAATAGGCTCTTGCAAGCTTGCGGAAGGCCATGATACTTGCCAATGGGATACCCAGTGACATCTTCAGAGCCATGTCAAGTGCATCTGCAAGTGCCCGGTCACCATAAAGCTCAAAAACACCAAAATTGACATAGTTCCCTGCCAGTGCTCTTGTGAGAATGGTCAATGCCACCCAAATTCCCTTATACTTGTAAGTGTAAGGATCAGACAACACAGGGAGGGACAAGACTCGGGAGCCATATGCCACAATGAGCTTGCTGACTTCCCGAAAGAGAAGAATTCCATTTGGTGACGAGGAATCAAATGTCAACCACTGTGTCTTGTTGATGACAAACTCTGCAACAAATTTTAATAAGGGGGTGGTGACTTCTGGAGCATCTGTCCATTGCTCTATTGTCCTTAACAATAAAGAGGTATGAGCAGGGTATAGCCAGTCAAATAGCAGTCCATATGTCCGTCGACTGTTGGTGGCCATTGTAATGCCCCTCAGATCCCGCATCAGTCCAATGAGAGCAAATTTGACACCATCTGACCGAAAGGCTTCCACCGGTGTAACTTCCAGGTTCACAGAAACTTGTTGCAGTGATGCAATGAAAACCTTGAACTTTGCAGAGCTATCCTCCATGAATAGCAGCTTGCCAAGCGTGAAATAGAATATTGTCCGATTGCGTGAGTTGTTTATTTCATCCAGGAAAGTGAAGTGCTCCCTCGTATGATGCTCTAGAATGTAGTTCACAGCATCAAGCTTCAGTAACAGTTTGCCACTCATGTATCCTGCAGCAAGCTCCTGAAAGAGATTCAATGTCTGCTCTATCACTTCCTCACTCTGTGCATAGCATTTCAGATTAGTTGCAATCTTTCCAACAATCATATTAAGCACCATAAGATGGTCTTGTAGGCCCAGCAGCTCATTCAGGCGTCCATACAGCTGCTTACTGAAGTGCATGGCCTGATCTCCGACATAAACTCTTCGAAAGTTCTGGAAAAATGAGAGGATTGCAAGGTCCAGCCACTGTTTAGAGTGTTGAAGGTAGCGATGCACATGGGAGCCTGTGTCAGTGACTTGGATGAGCTGGAAGATGCGAGCAGCAAGTTCTCCGTCAATCACCTCTTGAGATTCTGCACTGCTGCTGGAGGTTGGTCGTCCCCTAATGATGGCACCCACAATATGAACCAGCCATGTGAGCTGCCCCTCCATAGCCTGGAGCTGCTTGTTGTCTACTCCTGTCTGCAGTCTTGCTGCTTCAGTGTATGCCTGCAACAACAAAAATTCACTCTTGTTAATTACAGTCAACCCACTAATGAAGACAGCAGTTAGCAATTTGCAGAAATTGCTAGACAATTCGAGACTGAGGAATAAAATTCAAAACCCAATATTCTTCTTATGAGAGCCCTCACTACTTAACAAAAAGAGAAGACTAAAAGAAGAAGCATCTTGTAGGCTTTTCATTCAGCAACAATCATTCCACTAATTCCTTAAACATAGTGGGAAGCTGTGTCAACCAGGCATCACTGTAACAAACAGCTCAAGAAGACAATCCCCATGGCTTTATCATCCATAGTAGAAACCTGATTTGCCTTGGAGTATCCCAAATGTTCAAAACCCTTGGAAATCCTCCCACCTTACTTTGGGGTCAAAATGTCCTTGCAATCATAAAAGTCGTGACCCCCACAAGATGTGCTCCGAAGGGTTAAATGACAGCGGTCTGTGAATAAAATGCTTGGATGTATGGTAATAGTACATGCCACTACAAAGAAGAAGACCACGATAGACAAGGTAGTAGTGTGATAGAAAATGGGTTTAGGGTTACAGGATGGGGAATAACAAGAATACCTGCAGAATGGGCTCCAAGAGATTGGTTATGTAATTGCTGGTCTTCTCATATTGAAAGCGGCAGAGATAAGGGAGGCTATCGAGCTGATCCTGTAAATGCTCTTCATTATCCAGGGGGTCTTCACTGATGTTGTTTTGAATGACTGCCTTGACAGAGTCGAGGCGTGAGGTGATGTAAGCTTGTGTGATCTTAGGGACAAAGGTGTCAAGAAGGCTTGGTGATTCACTTTTCAAATAAGGCAAGGATGATACAAGGCGAGACCAGAGTCCCAGCAAATAACACACACTGCCACTGGCCCATTGCCATGACTGCAAGGACTGGATGGTGAATTCAGCCACAAGTCGAATCCAATCTGCATAATTCTCAACGCTCACCAGTTCCGAGAGCTGGTAATTGGTCTTCAATCGGCCAAGAAGTCGGCAATACTCATGATAATTCTCGTGCTTTGACAGACCGTGTTGCGTGCACAAAATCTCCCGGGTGCCGCTCATCAAATGGGATAAGAACTTGGAACGTTCCACCTCAGTAGAGAAAAGCGACCTCCGCACGGATGCGAGCCTGACCAGACACTCCAAAGCGACGTTGGACAGGGGAGGTCTGGTGCAAGCGTAGTAGTCAAAGAAGAGCTGCATTGTAGAGGTGTCTTCCAGTACAGGCCGCCACGAAGAAGGAATCTGAATTGTACCCAAATCCTCTGCGCTTTCGTCCAGCGACGTGCCGACAAAATCAAACGATAAGCATTTTAAGGTAAGTGTGATGGCCTGCTCCCTCAGTCGCTCGTCGGCTGTGTCGATTTGTAACTGCTGCAACGAAGTGAAGGAGATTTGGAAAATCTGGAACAGGGTCAAGTCCCTGAAGCTGCAAGCCGTCTTCCTGTGCTGCGTCAGCGACATACCGGGGTTCACTTGATTCATTTCAACAACCAGCTGGTTGAGGATCTTCAAGCCAATGAGGAAATGCTCTACGGTGGCATGCGTCAAGAACTTCATGGCCTCCTTCACAATGTCTCGGAACTGATCGTCTTCGTACCATCCGAGCTTCGTGATGCGGCATAGCAATTGGATCAAGCTTGTGGTAACGAACGGCTGCAACTCCTGCCCCTTTGAAGCCAGGTATCCCACCACATAGCTCCGGATATCCAATCGTAGCTGCAGCGACAATGCATGCTCCGTAACCTGCTTTACCAGGCTGGAGCTGGCCAGGAACTGCGTGTACGGCGACGACGAGTTATCAAGAATATATTGGCACTGCGAGATATATTCTGTATTTAGAGAGAAGCACGCCAAGGTCGTCTCCGCGAGCGCTCGCTCCTCAGAATCCTGCGATGTGTACAAACGCTCGCACAACACGCTCAGTTGTGCCAAACTCTCCATGGACTTTGTGGTCTCCTGCTCATCTCATCCATCAACCTCCTGATGTGTCTGCTTCCTTCCGTACTTCCCCCCCTCTCCCTTAACTCCACGTGCGTTGTTCTTTTTTTCTCCCTCCCTTTCGCTCGCTCTTCCCGTCTGTCTCCACGCGTGCAATGGGCGAGGGACGGATGCAAACCAGAGGAGCGCCAAACCCTAAGTTGCGCGTCTGGCCGCGGACCAAGTCGCGCCGCCTTACCACTCCCCTCGGGCACTAGCTACCAATCCCTTTTGGGATAATGCCGGGCAGGGCAGCAGAAAAAAAACCATGCTTGTCAATGGGTGGTAGCTTAAAACAAAATTACTTCTTAAAGTTTTGCTCAAGGGGTTTTTCTTTTCTTTTTTTTTCTTTTGTTTTTGCTTTCTTGCCTGCATACTAACTCATTGCCATCACTATGTTTGTTGGCCTTGCCCTCCAAGGCAAGAAGGATATTGTGTTTAGATTCATTATAGAGTATAGTAGCTTTAAGGGATTTTGGCTCCTACGTAATACGTCAACTCTTATATGAGGATTTTTGAAAGACAATATTTTGGCTTGTGTTGAAACTTGAGATTAGTTATAAAGTTATAATATCTTGAAGGATTTTGGTTTCTTTTAGATTTTTTTTAAAGATTATATCTTTGCATGGTGAAATATTTGAGTTTTCATAATTTCTCTTTTGCCTTAAGATATTTTTTAATGTGAATTGCAAGGCCACAATGTGACACACCTCTTGTTTCACTTTGCTCTAAGCATTTTCTCCTTGAATTTGCTACAAGTGTTGTGGTTGTCATGTTGTTTTTACGTTCAAGTTTATATCAATGTCATGCTTGAAGCTTGATCTTCTTGAATTTGCTACAAGTGTTAATGGTCATCATGTTTTTTATGTTCAAGTTGACATCAATGTCATGCTCAAAGTCTTATGTCTTTGAATTTGTTACAAGTGTTAATAGTCATCTGTTGTTTTTATGTTCAAGTTTACATCAATGTTATGCATGAAGCCTCGTCTCCTTGAATTTGCTACAAGTGTTAATGGTTGTCATGTGTTTAAATTCACTTCAATGTCATTTCAACAATGCTTCCATTTGCCATGCTTGGTGCTATTATATTGTTTAATGTTCTCACATTCATTTTTGTTCAAATTTTATTCTCATTCATCATGTTCATGTTGTTTCAAAGACGTTCAGAATAGATGTTTGCCTTCTTATTATTCTTCCACTCATGCTACTCTTTCAAGTTCGACTTTTGCTCCACTTGCTCCACTCAGAATGTTGATGTTTCTTTTGATGTTAATTCTTTTTTTTTGTTTTGGAAGTTTGTAAAAATAAAGATTAATGTTTGAAGCAAAGGTTTTAAAATATTTAAATTTTACTTGTTTTTCTTCTTTCATTTGTTTCAAGTGTTGGCACACATTTGCACATTGCATTCATCATGTTTGCCACTTATTTTCATGTTATGGTGTAACAACTATTCATTAAATGTTTGCAAATCTATTGTAATATATGTTTCATCTTTCATTAGTAATAACAATGATGGCTTTCAAGCATTTATGTTTTCAATTATGATTTCAATTTCATAAACTAGGATTTCTATGTGAGCAATTTCACAATAAATCTTGCCTTTTAAAAATATGGTAAGTTTTTAAATTCACAATCCACAAAACTCAAATATGTGTATATATTTTTAAATGTGTTTGTTATCTTGTTATTATTATTTTTTTGTGGCACACATATCAATAAATCATCATTGTGCAAAGATGAAATCAACATTGAACTTTTTAACTTTTTTTTCCATGTCTAGAATGTCCCAAACAAATGTGAACCATACACAATCAAGATAACTCATTTTCACTATACTTATTACAAAATACTACAATCTCAAATCAATAGTTTGTTTTACTTGAGATAAATGTTGACATAACATAATCAATTAATTTCTTGCATCTTATATAGATATTGACATGTTCTTGCATATGCATTGAAGTTATAGGTCAAGCTAGCTACAATTCTAACACACATTGAATTACCTATATAAGGGTATTAAGTTTTACAAAGAAAGACAATAATGCACAAGTTTTAATATTTTTGAAAAAACCTATTATCTCATATTGGAAAAATGGTTTGGAGGGAAAATGGATGAGTTTTTGGAGGCCATATATGGACTTATTGTTGGGGGTATGGAAATGTTGTTTTGCTTTGGCTACTTATGAATATCCTCTTCCTTTAGAAGGAAATCATTCATAAATAATTTTTCAATTTCTTTTTTTACTCTTTTAAAGGTCTAAAGGTTCATACCATAAAAACATGTTGGGATTTGTGGAATGCATTTGAAGGTTAGGTAAGTATTGTACATAACATCCCAAAAAAATTCTATAACCTTTACCTTCACCTCTTAAATTCAAAAACTTCACATAACCTCTTCTTTTTTATCTAGAATGTTATACATATTTTTATTTTAAAGTTTTAAAAATTGTAAAACATTATGGAATCACATGGTGTGGTTAGGTGATTTTAATATTATTTGAATTGATATAAACTTATAAGTCTTCATTCAAAGGTGAACATAAAAGGGGGAAACAATGATAACAACAAAAAGTAAACAAAAGTAGTGGGGGGAAAGGACAAGGACTTGAATTATTCACTTATAAGTTCTACATCTAAATAACATAAAATTAAATCATAAGTCATTTTCAACCATTTATAACATATAGAATATTAAAAATGGTAAGGGGTGAAGTGTCTGTAATCTCTAGAAGTTGAAAGATAACCGACTTAAAATTGCACATGCTTATATCTTTCGAAAAATTATTGAATCCCATTATCTCAAGAAAGTGGTTAGGCCTAAAAGAGAAGGACCTCTCAAACCTTTCATACCTCATGTAGTATTAATATAAATATGTGAAAAATTGTTCATCTTGTTTGTGCAAACAATTGAAGATTTTTATGTTTAAGGTAAATAATTATTTTTCAAATGGGTGGGTGCACAAATGGGTGGAACAATTTGTCACAAAACCAAAGTCTCTATTTATTCAAAATCCTAATTAGATTTTGAACAGTACAATTAGTTTACATTGATTTCTTCCATATATTTTTCATGTCATTAATGTTTCATTTATAATTTCTTTTTTTAAAACATGTAAGCAAAAATACCATAAAACACCTCTTCCTCCAATATGATATGGACTTATAAAAAAAATGTTCCTAATTAGCCCATTCAAAAGTCCATAAGTATAATGCTAAAATTAATTTTTTTTTTTAAATTACCTTTAGCTTCCTTATTATGATATCTTATTAATTTCAAGTCCCTAACACACACCCCATTAATCAATGGACCGTATTATAGTCCACATAAATGGTAGTCAAAGGTGCAATCCATGAGTTTTGAGTTCAAAAGTCCATGGCTTCTACAATTTTTAAAAAATTGTGAAATGATATTGTGCATCGTGTAGATGTTCAAGATAAGATCTTTAAACCAAGTTCATTTTAATAAATTTCAAAATCTATAAAGCAACATGGGCATTGCAATAATAACCACAAGGTAAAATTGGTTTACGTGACACCCAAATTGGTCCACCCATTTGTGCATGCACCCAAATGTAATTGATAGTTTTATTCATTCATTTGAATTACCTTTGAAATTGCAAAACCATGTGAAAAAAATGAGCAAAACAAAAAATATTTATGCGTTGGTGGGGTCAACAATGACAAAATGTTTTTGATACTTGTGTTTAAAAGTTTTCAATTATTTTCAATGTACATGAATTGGATAAACCATGATTAAATGTGATAAGTTGTTAAACATAGATGTTCAAGATTCATGATATTTGACAACATCATGTCAATGTTAACATAACTATGGGATACAAGTTGGGAAATTTTTAATATTATTTTTTGAAATTTGAAAAAAAAGGTCTTTCAAAAACTTTGAGTGTTAGTTTGTTTTACAATAATGTGAATTGGGGCATTAACAATTTGGGGTCAAACTTCAGATGGGAAAAACGATAATAACCAACATGATTATAAGATTATTTTTTAATGTATTTTTATTTGTATCATATTTTTAAATTTGTGATTATAAATTTGTAAACCACTACACCAATATCCAAATCAACATTTTTTTCATTTTACATAAGTAAATAACTTAGTGACTTTGTCAACCAACACTAAGAATAATTTGCTCCCTTGGGGTTTCATTCTATCGAAATAAAAACTTGACCAATTTTTATGTTTTGTGAATTTTATAATTGTAGTGCTTCGCATAAACTAACAAAAATGTATAGACATACATAGTTACATAAACAAACTCATGAAGTAAGTAAATTGGCCATTTTGCTAAAGAAAAAATGCCACTTCATTTGAAACACAAGACAACTTTGACTGCACATCTCCCCATGTTTTCCTCTTACAATGTATATAAAAGATGTAGCCTTCACTTTGTCCCATATGCCTTGCCCCAAGTTCTACTCTTGCAACCTATATAAAAAATCCAAAGGAGAATACTACAATATATTGATTTTGGGATTCTCCAAAGCTTGATTAATTTCTTTATGATGGGTTAAACAAATATGCCCATCACAAAAGAAAAATACTTGAACCTTAAGGGTTCACACAACAAATTAATAAAATTCACAATAGGATAAATACCCTACACAATAAAAATGTTTGAAATGTGAATTCACAATAAAAAAAAGGTTATGTTAATTTGCAATAGGCCCAAGAAAAACCTACGAACAAAACAATTGTCACCCCTTTAACAAATGGTGGGTCATTCTATTAAGTTCATTGCATTTTTGGTTTAAGGTTTATTCCATCATAATACATAACACATGACTAAAGTCAAAATTTACATTAATACTATTGGGTCAACAAAGTACCAACCCAATTGCTATCCACTAAAGCTACGTATTAGAAAACATGTGTGTTAACCCTACAAAACTTTATTTATAAACACACTGCAAATCCAGAAAATGTACCAAGGAAAAAGAAAAATGAGAAGGATTAATTTATAGGACGTGAAACTAACACAAACTAGATGTCAAAATCTCTTCGACTCAGGAATCAACTATTTGTAAAAGATCAGCTATGGTGATGGGGGGTGCGTCCTGAAAGGGTGGAAGTTGGGAAATAACTAAACCTATCGCTACTACCCAATTTAAGATGGAGGATGATTGCATCCTTTGTAATGTAATTGAAATTTTTTGATGTAAAAAAGTAACCAAAACAAAAAGGGAGGGCCCTTTGGCCTTTTCCTTTTCAAGTTCCACATAGCATTGGCACAATCGTGTAAGAACACATTAGCTTGTTTGTTTAGACATCCAAACACCTCAATTGTTAAAGGGAGGAATTGACCAATGGGATGTTTGGTCACAATAGTTCCTTTCTTTAGCTTGAATTACTTCAAAGGCAACAAATTTTTGAATTGTGTAGGATCGACAAAGTAAATCCGCTTGTGTTGGGTCGGCAATGACAACGTCAATTAAGGTGCGAATTCCATCTTTGGTGAACACAATGTTGACTCATTGATGAAAGGAGTGGAATGTGGTTGAAAGAAACACGTGTAATTATTTTTGTCTGACATGGAAACTGACATCTTGTGCAATGATAGCAAAAGTGTCATGAATTGCAACATGGGTTCCCATGTGCTCATTGCCATGGGTGTAACATAAAAAGTGAACACCCATAGCATTGATGGGATGTGTGCACACGCATCAAAGGATACTACAATTGAAGGATGTGGTAATCTAAGTTGCATTCGGAGCATTGTGGAAAAAGATGAGGGAAGATAATCAAAAGGCTGGAAAGGCTAGTCGAACTATAAGCCAAGCGATTGGCCTTGGGGCATGATGGGTTGTCCAAAAGGAGGAAAACACATGTGTTGGGGGTGATAAAAAATTGCAAGCCGCCTTTAGGTGTTATTAGAAAGGGAAGGAATTGTTATCAATTCGTGCTAAGGCTTCAAGAGGGAAGGGACATTAATTGATCATAAACCTAACAACTGTGATGGAAGCTACAAAGGCCCAACTCCTTAAACAAGCTATCGGGGCAATGGTGGCGGTTGGTATGAGGCCAATGCCGTTGAAAGTTATTGGGAGAAAGGCCTGTTTACGAGTTAAAGGTATTTTTGAAGGTGGAAGATGGAAGTGTATTGTAATAAATATGATGGTTATTGGATGAAGTAATGAATTATAATTCCAAAGGCTATTTGAACATCACCCATTATTGGCAAAAGATCAATATGTTGAACATTTTTTAACAAACATTTTTTATGGAATGTGGTACCCAGTGGAACCCCCAAGACTCTAATTCTTTCTAATGGGGTGTTAAACAGGGATGGGGTGTCAAAATAAAGTGGTAGACCAAAAGGGGACCATGTTGCACATTTATGAAGTTGGATAGAAAAAGCTATTGCATGGAGTTCGGTCTAGAAGTGCTCATATGCAGATGATATAATTGAAAGGGGGCCTATGATACGAGTGTCATCTACAATAAATGAAAATAAATAAGAGGGGAATTGGCTAACTATAAAACGTAAAGCTCTAAAATGAGTTAAAGTGAATCATGCCTTTCCTAAAGGATCACCTTGATGGGTCCCATGGTAGATGGATGATCGTGACTTCGCCTTCATGAATATAGTGACTACAAAACATGGGAGACTCAAATGCATGATGTCCCCACCTGCTACATGAAGTTTTTGAAATATGATTCTTTTAGACATCAAATTGAAAGTGTTCACCACGTCCAATTGAAAAATAACTTAGTTTAGGGCGAAAGTCCAAAGTGCACTTAATGTCATGGATTACAACTTCACATTCCCCCTTGGTTGTAACTTCAAATTAGTGCAGGGAAAAATGTGTTGCAAAAACATCACAAAATTGAAGGCATAAAACACAACTTGTGAATCAATATAACGTTTCCCCCACAACAATGGGGTGAACTCCACTTGAAGGCTTGGTCATGGCTAAAAGGTGGGTTGCCTCAAGATATGTGTGATTTGACATGGGGACACAAAGTTGAAACAACCATAGGAATCCACTTGCAAATCTTCCGAGTGAAAACAAACTCGAAAGTGTTCAAAAACCATCCCAGAAGGGCCACCTGCAAATAAATGTAACATGTGTTAAAATGCTAACTTGAAAAAATTAGATGAAAGCTTGAGGTCTTGGTCTAATTCATAATCTTTTAAGAAAAATGGAAGGAAGCCATCTAATTCAGGATGTAAAGCAAAGAGAGTTGAGGTGGCGTCAAAAGATGTGGGTGTAGAAGAAAATGGTGCTAAAATGTAAACTACTCGAAAGTATTCTCTTACATGTCTAAATGTTAAACAATGGAGAAGGTGTGTATGAGTTGGAAGACCGTGTTGGGGAGGAGGCACTGAGTTCAAACTTGCCAATAAAGCTTGGGCCCATAAAAAAATTCCTCTTGTAGGTTTTCCTAGTCACCTACTAAAAAACGTTTAAATTAAATCCATGTTTCCCAATGGCCTATTGCCTAGTCACAAGGGGGCAAAACAAAACATCATTGGGGTAACAAGAGGAACGAATGTCAATCATCCACATCATTGGGGTCTTGTGTTGACTTATCCAGTGGAAAATGCAATGCCACTTGTACATCATGTCAAAGAACAATAGGGATGCAATTATATAATCGAGGGAAACGAAAGCTTAAATGGAAGGACTCAAGGTGGGGTGGGAGCAAGGGAGGGTATTGAATTGGGATAGTCATAGGGGTTTGGATTAAATGAATTGGATGTTTGATAATAACATTAGCAATGGGCTAACCTTCAAATGGTAAATTGATGCCCACATGTGGGGAAGAGGCTTTGGGTGAAAATTATAAACATGTTGGGGAAATGGGGGTAGGTTGGTAGGTTTGATCATGATCAATTGTATGGGCTAATATAGTGGAAGGTGAAAAAGGTCTTGCATGCGCATTATTAAGGGGGTTTGGCAAATTGTTGGGTTGGGACCTTGCATTCAAATGAAGGGTTAGAGGATGATAGGAAAAACTAGAAAGTGTTGTGTGGTTTGTTATAATAGTAAGGGGAAAAGTGTGTGTTTTGTGATTTGCATAGGAGGTGGGGTGAAAAAAATGTTAATGGTGGCGCGTGAAAGGGCAAATGGGTGATTTGGGAATTACAAAGTTCAATAAGACATCATGAACTACGGAACATCTAAGTTTCCAACCACACAAAAACTAGGTAGGTCAAAATCAAAAAGGTAGAAAACTGCTTAGGGTTCTTTGGTTAGGGTGTTCTATTAATGCCAAACCCTAATGACACCATAGTTTGGACACCATCATCGCTATTGTATGAAGTTCAACACAACCTATACACCTTTATAGCAAAATATCATAATCCCCACTCCTTGTCCCCTATCATGTAAAACCTAAAACAAACAACGCTACACAAAAATGTTTTAAATTTTTTTTAAAATAAATAAAAATAAAAACCACTTGAATGGATTGGCTACTTTCATAAAAAAACATTTGAAAAAAAACCAAATCCATTATAGTACCTATGTATTGTTACCACTACCACCACTACCATTCCTAAAGAACCAACTACACCAAAGTTATTGTCTCCTTTCTCCTGGAGTTCTTTCAAGATCGTGGTGATAGAACCTTATGATGAAACCAAAAAGTTCAAAACCCAAAAAGATTCTTTTTATTTTCTATTAAATTTTGTTGCCCATAGAAGGAAGGAAGAGCCGCTAATGTTTACTAATGTTCCAAAAAACAGTGGCATAAATGTTTTATTGATCACCAATCCTTCCCATTTGACCTTATGTGTCTTTATTTCTATAGTTGTGGTTCCCCCTGCCCTTGCTTGCAAAAAAACTAATTGGCGTTGATGCACGTTGTTGCCCCTATGAAAAATAAAATAAAACGTTATTTTCTAAATAAATTGTCAAATTTTGTGTGACAAGTTCATTGGTTTTTGTGTTTCAATTTTAGAGGGCACTTAAAAAAAAACATTAATTTAACTTTTTATTTTCCTTACAATTTGACTCACTTGAATGTAATAAAATTTGAATCCATTTCATAAATTGCTTAAAGAAAAAGATGGAAAAATATTACTTGAATGAATTATATTATTTTCATATCACAAGAAATGTGAAAGTTTTTCCATACATCCAGATTACCATAGTACTTAAATGGCTTCAACAAAAATTATATTATTTTTTAAAAGCCAACATTTTGGAAAATTATGGACTAAATATGTCAAATTTTTATTGAAAAACAAACAAAAAAAAACTCTTGTGATGACCATAGATTGCATTAGAAAAAATGTTAAATTGATGTTTAACCATATTCAAACTTGGGCATATTAGTGCAAGATTTCAATTATGCATCACACTAGGGGTGTACACCAATTGCATACTTGTGAAATAAATTATTTTCTAATTAGTAATATTTTACATGCCAAAAATTACATGATTCAAAATCTAGCTACCAAACCAAACAGTCAAAACAAATAAATTATTCAATAGTTAGGTTTCAAAACCATTGAATATCATGGTATCCAAATAGCTATCCACTCCCCCTCTCCACCCCAACCACCCAAAAACCATTCCAAACATTAAAAAAAACTTAGGCTTTTGAAGTGCATAAAGTGTTACCTCACTGGTTTAATATAATTTATATTTGTACAATGGCAAGGGTATAAACTACAGGGGAATATATTGGGGCGGGGCTCATTGAACCTAATTTCAAAAAACTCCATAGTCCAAAATTAGAATCCTTTGTTGTAACTTTCAAGTTTTTTGGTGGGGTGCCTACCAATTCCCAAGTCATAATGGTATTTTCTACACTAATATTTGTGTTTCATTCTACACGACATGAGGAACAATAAATTGATGAAAAAATGAATTGATTTTATGAAAATTAAGTTCCATTCAAATGAAAATGTTCAATGACATTACATGCAACTTGAATTTATTGAATTCAAAATTTTAAATTTGAATTCAAATCTTATAAATAAATTGAAATTAGATTTATTTAGTTTTTTATGGTGTCGAATGTGAATAGTCTTAGATTATGTGTGTGAAAATACATAAACACATTCTACAAATCTTAACTTAAATTCTTATATTGTGTACATGCCATCATAAATCCTTTGCAATGTACTTTATAATAATAATTAAAACATGGTTGGGGAATGATGACAAAGAATAAACTTTTGTGACTTTACGATGTTACATACATTGAGTGAAGTCAAGGAGTGGCATTGTATTTTGTTTGTAAATGAAGAAATGTATTCCCAAGAAGCATGAATGTCAAAGCTTTTGTGAATTGAAAGAAAGAAAGATAGATAGATAGATTCTAACAAAAGTAAGGAGTTTGCATGGGGTGAAAGTGTTTTAAATGATTTTGACTATGAACACCATAATTAGCATGCTAGGAAAGTTGAGTATTTATAACAATATTAGTGTATGATGCAACTTAGGTTGTGTTTATAACTATAAATTAAGGTCGAATGTGGTTGGGAAGGTTGAAAGGGAATATCAAGCTTCAAGATCAATACATTTATGTATCTCTATATTCATATTGAGATTTAAGATTAAGGATAATCATAGAATGGCTATGGACTAGAAAAGGTGTAATATGAACTATTGGAATTGAATCATGATGCATTTTAGAGGCATTCACAAGTTGGGATCTTGGGAGGAGAGAAAAAGCCATATGTGATATAAGTGAGGGTCTAGCCCCAAAAAAGCCACCTTCAATTTCAAGAGTTGTTATAAGTTATTGGAATATTAGTGCAATATGTGAATTTATGCTAAAATAGAGGAGCGAAGCTCTAGGATGTGTATGCAAAACATTAAACCTTGCAACATAATGTAATCTTGGATGTAATAAAATATTCAAAATGTGTGTTGATTGTCAATGTAATCATCAAACTATAAAAGGTTGTTAATGCCTTTTTTTTGTTAGAATGTGTTGAAGTTGCCCATGTACTACTATAGGCACATAATCAAAGACCAAAATAGGCTCTAGGTCCAATTTTTTTTTCTTGTAAGAGTATATTGATGTGCGTACAAATCAAACATAATAAGATGTAAACATGTTGTGAAATTCCAAATTTATTTGCAAAGGGCATTATTTACAAGTGGAGTGGTGCCATGTCAAGTATGTAATATAGGCATGAGTCCAATTATAAGATAACATACTAGTTGAATACAAAAAAATCATATACCCAGGTGATATTTTTAGTGAGGGAAATATGTTTTAAAGGTTTAAGGTTTAGATATCAAATCAATTTGGTATGAAGGTTTTTCCTACTTTGGGTGATACCATTATTGAGCTTTTCAAGTTCAAATGCAACAAGGTATTAATATTGTTGCAAAAGTTAGGTTGGTTTTAAATAATACTTTCTATGTTGGTGTAATCGTCATGTAATGGTTTTGTGACACCTTGATGTAGCAAGTTGCTAATGGTTGTGCTAATGATTTCCTTATGTCAACAATCTTCATGGATTATCAATTAACATGTTCCTTTAGTGGAATGTCTTTTGTTTTTGATGGGTTTCTATCAAAGGTGTTAAAGCTTTAAGTTTAAACTAATATTCAAACTTTTATAAGCAATGCATTTTGTATTTGGATGCGCTATGCTTAGAATTATAGTCTTTGATCTTTAAGGCTTTATTCGGTTTTTGTCAAGTTATGTGCATATCAAACTTTGTTTGTAATTGCTTCAAATTCAAACATGAAGATGATTTCAACATGTTTTGTTTAGTGTTGTGTTTGTTTTTCCTTTAAGGATTATTGCTAATGATTAGGTTTTTGCTCACAACTTTCATCATGTGCCCAAATTTTTAATTCACACGACTAATTTAAGGTTTGGGATTTTGTGTGGGTTGTAATGTTGTTAGATTTGGTTTATAAGTTTTTAGAGGAACTTGATGTCAAGGAATATGGAATTAAATGATTTGTGTGCTTAAAATTACATTGGGGATGAAAATGAGAATTCGATAATAGGTTCACAATTTAACAAGGTGATGCCACAACATTAGAGATGTAATAAATTGTTTAAAATAAATCAAAGATGTAGAAAAACTAGTTACATTGAAAATTTCATATATGTTTTATATATATATAAAAGGTTTTTGGGTGCCTCACCATTAATTACAAAATTTTAAAGCCTTTTTTTTTCTTTAGGATCAAAATTTTAATGTCAATATGCAAGTGATGGAAGTGATGCATGAGGTGCATGATATGTCATAATTACTTCTCATTCCATGAACCTTCACAAAGTGCACAAAACACCACAACCACTTCCATCAAAAAACATGTTGAATGAATATCCTTTACTAAGGTTTGCAAAGGGTGGTGAAGGTGAGGGAGAAAGGGGTAAAAAAACATGTAAGAAAAGAAAGTTAGTCCATTCATCAACCATCATTAATTTCTTTGGTGGTCAAGGAGGTTACAAAAATGACTACCCCCTTCAACTCAAGTTTGTGGAAAATCTTGTGCTTTTCATTGTGAAAAGTTACAATGTGCTATCATGTGTGGAATCATTTTGGCTTCCAAGATTGGTGATGTGCCATGATCTTAAAATTTGTTTTCCTTCCCATAAGCAATTAGGGAAGGATCACATCTCCACATTTGCTTTCAAAAATGATGGAAACATATCTTTCACTTACATTAAGTAATTATGCAACTATCACCATCACCTTTGATCTCTAGATGTCTAAGATTGGTTTCAATACCTTTGCATTGGTTGTGAATTTTATTCATGAACATCGATTGTCAAAACATGTAATTATTGACTTGTTTGAGGTGCTCGACACAGTTGGGGAAATTCTAATTTAATTTGTGAAACCCTTATTTACTAAATTGTAATTAATGGACAAGGTGATAACATATGTCAAAGATGAGGGCTCTAACCTCAACACCCTAGCAATAAACATCATTTTCAATAGTTACATGTGTCCCTTTTCAACTTGAACGACCTTTTTCAAGTTTTTTTTTTGACCATGCAATGTCAAAAACATGTCAATATACCACAAATGACACAAAGTTTTGTGTTGGCATGAAGAAGATGTTATTGACAAATGAACAATTTGTTTTGCAAAAAACCATTACTTGGATTAAAAAGTCCAACAAAGGTAGAAGAGTGGGATGAGGCATGCATAGAGGTAGGACTTCCCACTTGGAAGATCGAGACCCTTGTGAAAACTTGATTTGCAAGCAAAGTTGTCTTCTTCTAAGAAACTTTGGAAGTTATAAACATTTGTTATCAAAAGCAATCTATTCATTTGCAAGGTAGGGTGCCATATGGAGTGACATGGGCAATTGCTTATGCTATCACAAAAATTAACACATGTGGTGAAACAATGTGTTTTAAACCAAACTCATAAGTACTTGCTTTTGTTTGATGCACTATATGTTGCCATTTATCAAGTTGAAAGGGGAATTCAATCATAGATTTCTTGCACAACCACCTTTGCAATGTGGGGATTTTGATTTATTGTTGAAAATTATGTATGATTGCATCGTAATAAAAATATTAAGTACACTAGAACCATTTTTGTCTTTTATGTGTGGGTTCCAAAGTGGTAAAGCTCAGAACATGCTTGCTTTCACAATTGACCCATGATTTAAACATATGCAATGCATCACAAATTTTTTGGGTAGGGATAGAACTAAGGTTATTGTTGGTGAGTATGACAAAAAGGTTATACATGTTTTTCTTGTCAAGGTCAATAAGACTCTAAACCTTGTTATTGGTCATAATGCATCAAAAGATGCAAATTTGTTTATAAACTCCTTTGATGGTCCAACATTTGTTTTAAAAGCTATTGAAACTCTACTTGTGTTTTAAGGTGTTGATGTTTCATGGTTTTCTTGTCTCTAAAGAAAAGGTTGTTAAATGTTTAACTTGGTGGAAAGAACATGCAAGCAAATTCCCAACTATTATTTTATTGGCTAAGCAATTTTTGGGTGTATTAGGATTTCAGATCAAGGTTAAGATCTTGCAAAGGTGTCATCTCAAAATTACCAAAATTGATGTACTTGTGATGACCTTCAAAAATTGGTATGAAAATGCAAGAACAAATTGTTCCTTTATTGTTTTTCTTAAATAAGTTTTCTTCATTGAAACATAATTACTTGATGTGCATGAAGAGGACCTAGGGGAAGAATGATATATTTTGGAAGAATAGTTTGTGAACTTGAAGTTGTAAGTTGCAGAATATACATCTACTTTGGTCTTGTACATTATTTTCAATACCTTTGCATTCAAGCTTCAAACATTTCTTATAAGACATTCAAATTTAGGCTTCAAACATTTCTTAAAACATTGTGATCAAAGGTCTTGGTAGGGACTTGAAATAGTACCACTCTTGTACCAATTTCAATAATGAATATACCTACCTCATACCAATTAAAAGTCAATTCCAAGATCTTTGATTCAAACTTTGGACAATTTTTACATTGCAATCTTTGTGATAATTCAAGTTGGGTTCATTTGAGAACTCTTCAAAGTTAAGATGAAGACTTCAAATGTTGCATAATATTTTGTGTAACATTTCAAATCAGGTGAATTGTGCATTTGAGAACTAAATTCCAATGATGAGTAATCAAAATTAGTACGTGGAGGATTTTTTGAAATCCCTCATATGGTCATCCATGGACCATTCTAAGAACAATTTCAAAAATAACTAACTCACCTTCAAGGCTAACTATTACATGTTTTTTTTAACAACCATTTCCTTTTCCTATTAACTTTGTTAATAACTATCTCACTTTCCCTTATAACAACCTCCATTTTATAACTACACCATTCTTTCCCCCATCTACCACCATGGATATGAAAAAACAAATTAACATATCTTTCATGTCCATGAAATGTATATTAATTTAAATTAAATTTGACATTGACATAAATAATGATCAATTACTGAAAACCATATGAAAACATAAGACAAAAATAAAACAGTTGACACAGCAGCGCAGAGCTCAAATCAAATTGGATACAAGGATGGAGCTTTCATGTCAAGTGTGCATTTGTGAACTTATCATGTGCACCACTGACTCCATAGTTCTTGGCATTTCAATATCAAAATTTCAAAAATGAGTAGGCAATACTAGACAATTGCTCATATACCCTCAGGATCAATGAAAAAATCCACAATACCAAATACAATGATACCCATCCCAAATATACTTGTTCATACCATACCCATATCCTACCAATTAGTACCTCTACAGATACCATTACCAACTGGCAGGAAAAATGCACGGGACCTTTGCTACCAAGACGAGTCTGGTATAAAAAAACAGATATACCAATACAACACCGGTCAACAAGACATGGCAGTTAAATTTCATCACACAGATATCTCAACTAAATCTAGCTCTCTGTTTACATGACATTATCAATGTGCTCTGGAATATAGGCCTGCACCTAGTATCAACAATGGTATCAATACTATTAGCAAGCACCCTACCAGGTTGGTATGGCCTGAGGCAAAATCAGCTTGATATCACTACCAGCCAGGTATGGACTTGAGGTAATAACACGCATTGTACCAGTTTTGTACCAGTTTCAATACCAGGGATATAGATATGCCTGCCCCATACCAGCCAGAACCTACCAGGCTGGTATGACCTGGGGCAAAACCAGCTTGATACTGAAACCATGGCTCATGAAGGACATGGGCTATAAATTTCCTTCACTGCTAGGAAGAGAAAGCAGTCTAGGATTGTTTGTTGCAAAGCTCTGTTGCTCACACATCTTGCAAGGAGATATGATACATGTACAATGTCCATAGTGTTCTAGAATGCATCATATCTCCTTGCACACAACACAGTGCTTTGCAACAAACATTGCTTGAATGTTTGGATACTGACATCTGAGACAACTACCTAAGAGTATAAGTAGGAAGTTATCAAATATAAATAAAATGAAACATGACGATGTGATTTGTCCATGTGTGAATGGAATAGTCTACAGATTGATTATGCTTAAGTAAGCAACACAATAGTGTGCACTGCTGCTCCTTGGTAGTACTTTTCCCCCAGAGGTTACTCTCACATTTATGTAGCATACAATATAATGGGCAACCAAGGGAAAATGAGTACATTTGAGAATAATGTCTAAACCAGGACTTGCACACAGTGACTTAGCCCATGAACACAATGACACAATCTTTGAGATGCCCACTTACCTCAAATTTTGGGAACAACTTTACGCTTAATCGAAGATTGCAACTTGAACTGCCCTGAGTACTCCTCATCACTCTCACTGTCCAAGAGAATGACCACATCCTGGTTTGCCATGGGCTCCTCCTTGTGCATGGACTCCTCTTTGCTGTGCGCACAGCAAGCAGCTTCTTGTCCATTTTGCAAGGAAGGGACTTGGAGCCTGGAGACCTGACCCCTTGAGAGCTTCAATGATTTTGGTCTTGGATGTGCTGTCTTTAGTCTTCCATCTGCCATAATCTTTGTCACATCAGAACAGCTTAACAACATCTTGGGAGGGAGTAATTCTAGCTGTGGATTTAAGAACAATAGCCCTGCCATTGTGCAGGCAGAGTATAAACACTATGTTTCCTCACTTTGTTTATGAGGTCATACTATCAACCTGAGGAAATACTAGTTCTATTCTTATCCATGGAGACACACCTGTCTGAACCTGACTATGGACAAGTTTCCCTGCAACTAGTGCCATACGGCTTTGACAAATGGTCAGTGATATATAACTCCATTGATGTGCAAAATTTCTGGCTGATTCTACTCTGACCTCACAACAGATTCTTCTTTGAATTTTAGAATTTTCCTGATTTCCTCTACGATTGGAATTCGGCAACCACCAGAATCAAACAAAAATTCCTTCTGCATGCAAGATTAGTACAGATGTGGAAAATACCTGTAACTGATGTCCTTTGACTCCCTTGACTGAGGCTTTTCTCAGCTTGAGGGATATGCTTCTTTTCAATGTTGTGACTTGCTAGATCTCTTCCTGCTGTTTTCTTTACTGCTTCAAGGTCTGACTCTTCTCCTTTTGGCTTGGTTACTGCAAGAATGTTCTCCTTGTTGGCAGCAATGATTGTTGTCTCCACCACTTTTGTTTGTATGGAATTCCTCTTTCCTCCTGCAACAAAAGTAAAAATACATATCTCAACTTATGTGAGTGTGATGTGTCCCACACCAGGCCCATATCCCCTAGCCTTTGGAAATGCTTGAGACAAGGCACTGTGACGCAGACCTGAATCTGATGTTGTTTGATTAGTGGAACAGAAAGATGTCTGTATTGCAGCATTAGTTTTCTTGACAAAGAGGCTTGCTGGATCTTTTACTGCACAATCCTTAGCCATCTCAGGAGTGAGGTCCTCTCTCTCTGTGAGTGTATTTGCCCCCTTCCCCAGTGAGAGCTTGGACATTAGGCCTTGGCGTGGCTTCCCAGCAACATTTGTGGGCAAAACCTGGCAACTTGTGCTTGCATATAGCTTTTCTACAATTTCCTCCCGATCCCCCATACTCTTGCACTCCTCGAGATGTGGCCTTGTGGTATCTTGGTTACACTGTTCAGAGTTCCTCCCAAGTGATACAAGGACAACCAATGGTATTTAGTTCAGAGAAAATAAGTGCTGCCAGAGAAATACCAGTTGGTGGTAGTATGTCAGACTCTTTTTCCTGCACATTACCTATGTTTTGATCCTAATGCTTACAAAACCAATCATCAATATATCCAGCACACAGATGCCTTAATTGATGGTGTGTGTACACTGATTACTGTAACACAAGCACATCATTCGACAGCTCATACACCATCAAAATCATGTTTTTCCACATTTCTAACCTGAATTAGACAATTGAGGTGCTAGATGTTCATGTCCAGGTCCACAGTCAAACAGATACACTATTTTGTGCGTACCAACACAATAATCTGTCATTAGTATGTTATGAATGATTCATACAGGTGATATTACTACCTGATCCCTCACACAAGCAGCTTCCTGTACAGCTGCTTGTGCAGGGGCCTCCCCAGAGGTGCCAGGCAGAGTGCTAGGCCCTGCAGATGTCTTTTGAATGGCATACTGCTCAGTCCATTGTCTTGCCTTGGCATTGAAGACTGCACGGTTGTGCTTGTACTCTGCAGTCTGACACACAAATGAAGCATTGAAAAATAGAATGCATTCCTCCAGTGCATAAATGAGAGAGGAATATGGACATACAGCTGATTCTAGTGGTCAAACATTATTCTTACTGTAACCATAAAAGGATTTGCTGAAACTCACACAACGGGAACATGGTCACAGAACACATAGGTGATTAAACTTGGCCATTGATGTGAGTCATGCGATGGAGCATAGGAGATGAGGATAGAAAAACTCACAATGTCACCCATCAGTCCATCGTCATGATTTGGTTCTGCCATAAGCACCCGGATGCTTCCAAGGACAGCACCTATGTTCAATGATGGTTTCCACTGTCCCTGGAAAAAATCCCAAACAGCGGTTCCTCAGGCAAGAGGAACCTGCCTACTACATGCCTTCAGTTGTTTTGCCTGTTCTATTAGTATTATTATTATTGTATCTCTTTTTTATGTGATAGTTGTTGGACTGACAACTTGGGCGCACAATTGTCAGGGGGAATATACCTTGGGAGGCATGTTAAGAATGTCGTGACATATGCGGCCACCACTATCAATATTGGGATGGTAGATAGGTGTAACAAACTTCACATTAGGCGGCTCAAATGGATACCTGAACGATCACATCAAGGCTATCAGAGAGAGAGGAGGAGAAAGTGAAGATAACAACATATGACACAACTCGGTTCTTCGGACCTTTTCAGGGTTTGTCAGACAACGATTGTGGCACAAAGCGACTGCTAAATTGGCATCTGTTTAGGTTATCTCATACAAAGATTCCGGCACTACTAAGAGACTGGAAATCGATAAGAAGGAAAATAAGCGAAACGAGGTTAGCAAGCCGCCAAAGAGTACCTATCAGGAATTCGCACTTGAAGCTTGAAAATGCCATTTGCATAAACGGTTCCGTCTGGTCCCAGAATTTCTGTGCAGATGGATGCGCACGAGCCTCACTCATTAACGAGTGTTGAAATTCATGCATAGATCGTGTTCTCAAGGCCATTAAAAACTCATCGTATGAAGTCCCGCGTTAACAGGCAATAAAAAAAATTAAAAATTAAAAATCGGACGCATCGCAATCTCGCGCACGCGACAGGCAACTTGTGAGAAAGCACGAAGCTACTGTGCATAAATCTTTTTATATCAGAAAGAAAGAGCAAGCACAAGCCTCGTAGAGAGAGAGAGAGAGAGAGAGAGAGAGAGAGAGAGAGAGAGAGAGAGAGAGTATACATACGCGCTTCCAATTGTGACAGATTAAGCTCGTCGGAGGGCCACACACAAACACCAGGGGACGGATCTTGTAGCATCTTGAGCTCCTGCTGCAAACGTCCAGCGAGTCTAGCTTCCTGCATTGTTTGGTTGCGTATGTGTCTTTGTGTGTGTGTGTGTGTGTCTCTCTCTCTCTTCTTGCTACCCCTACTCCACAGCAATCACCCCCTCTTTCTATCTCTGTGCATCAATAAAATCTTCAGACACAAGCCCGCACCTTCTCGAAAACAAAATGTAACTCACAAACGGCTGGTGATGGGGTTTGCAGTTTGCAGCAGCGTGCATCTCTCCCGTGTTCTTGTAGCACAGAAACTTGAAAGAGAAGAGAGAAAGGCCATCTTCTCCGACCTCAGTTTGTTTTGGCGCCAAGACGCTTCCAAAGTCCTGAACCATCTATAGAGACATCTGGCGATTTTTCTTAAAATTTGGTAGAATTCTGGCTATTGAAAATCTCATACAGCATTTGACTTTTAGCACTTATAATTTATAATTTATAATTTTGGCTATATATAGCCAATAAAAAAAAAAGAAGGCTGCTGACTAGGTAAATGTGCTCATAACTTGTCACCGAGGGGCCTATGTGTAGGATAAGGACCAAGAATAGGCCCGCACTGGGAACGAGGACTTGGGTGTGAGGCAAGAGCAGAATTTTCGCCATTTTGCAAGAAATATTTTTAAAAGGAATATTCTGTCACAAATCCTTTAAAAAAAGCTTCAAATATTTTAAAATCGCCAAAAATCGCCACAATTGCCTATAATTTGAAAGAGTGCTCAAGATTTTTTACTTTCATCTTTGGAATATTGCCAAAGTTGGTTAAATATACTTATGGACCATTTTCCACTTGAGCAACATCATAAAATTGGAAAATAAAAAATAAAAAATGGGCATTGATGGTAGGTTTTCTCCTAAAAGGAATTAAATTGAACCATGAGAGGCTAAAGGTACCTAGGGTAAACATGCCCCACACTGAACATCACCTGGTAATCAAACACCTTTCTTGTGCATACCAATGTTGGTGAATGGTTGCAATCCTTTGCGCAAGCATTTAAATGCAACCCTATGATGAAATGCTCGATCTTGAAAAAATGTGTTCGATTTTTTTATATAATCTAAACGATTTATTTTTTTGGTGTGATTATGGGTGTGAAAAAAATAAAAATTAAAAAGCACAATGTTATATATAACCATTTTTGGTTATTGGAGAGGACTAGCACATCGGATATTTAATCAAGTTTGGTTATGGGAAAAGACCATCACATTGTAGTGCACATACTTGAAAACAAATATGGTGGTAGTGAAACTTTTAAAGGTGGGTTTAACAAAAGACTAAATAATTTGGGCACTACATTAGACTAATTAAAGAAAAAAAACAATGGAAAATGCATCTATAGACAAAATCACAATAGGCAAAAAAAATGAAAGGAAGATAGGTGAGCCAAATGAGTAGTAAAATTGAGTTTTGTAATAGAATGAACAATTCAAAAAATTGATGAAAAACATGCTAGGACATAATTCATTATAGTTTTGGACTCTGTTATTATTGTTGAAATAGGTGATTGTTTTCACCATGATTTTCAAGCAAGTTTTCAAGTAGATCCGCACAATTACATGGGGTTGAAAGTGATTACATAATGTGAGCTCTAACAACAAATAAAGGTGTAGGTACAAATTAAATAACAATCACAAGAGCGTTAAACAACAAGGCTATTACCTTTGACACGCTCCCAAGTTCCTAGTTAGACGCAAGATGCGTCTAAGTTGTTCAAATAACGGAGTTGTGAGAAACTCGGGGCACGTTCTTAGCTTTCAGCATTAAAAGAGGTAAAGGGGCGTGTTGAAGCTCCGGGATGGGACTAGGAAGAGTGACAAGCTTTAGTTATTTACTTGAACTTGCATTAACCTAACCAACAAGTTGGTTAATTCATTTTTTGGAGCACTTTTAATGCTAAGACAAGCCATGGGCAACTCTAGACTCACAAGACTCACCACGACCCAGATTTGGGGGAAGCCACCACCTTCCCCATATAGTATTATTTGCGTTTTTCCGCAACATCTACATCTGAATGGTTTTTTGTTTCAGGACTCCCAAGGAGGAGTCCCAAAATTGTCCCGATTTGGATTCTCGAGACTTTGCGAGGTCATAACTCTTTACTCAGACCTTCGTTGGGATGAGGTTTAAAGCAAACTTGTAGCTTTCCTTGAGAGCTTTCCAAAGGTGTATTGTACTCCACCTGCACGCATCAAGGTTGGGTCGATTCCCAACTTTTAGTGATTGGGAGTCAAATTGCCAATTTGACTTTCGGCCCTTCTTTTTGTCATAATGTGTGCTGTAGATGTCCAAATGGCCAATGCAAACCCATTTTTGACATCTACATTTTGATAGCTTTTCAATGAAATAAATAACACCCCAATACGAGGTGTTTTGATCTTTACAATCGAACTCTAAAGTTTCAAAAGTCTCGGAAGACTCCCAAGTCCCCATTTTGGGAGTGTGAGTTTCATTCTCATTCTCTCTCAAAGTAGGGTTGCGACAATCTTTCAATGATTAAAGAACATGGAAATAATTGATTAGCCTAATACCAATATGAAATAAGACAACCCTAAGAAAGAGAATTATGAAATACATAAAAAGTTTGAAAAAGAAGTAATAATAGTTTAAAATTTTGGTTTCTCCTTGATCATGATGTTGCTTATGGTTTGCCCTTTACTCCACAAACCTATTGACCCATTCATTAACTGTTATGTTATAACATGTGAATAAAGTGAAGTTCAATGCAATATTGATGGAATGGTTAAAAGCTACAACTCCCTTGTTTTTCAAAAACATTAAAAATAGAGTGGAGTGAACTACAAAAGCTTCATCAACTCCACTACAACTTGCTTGTTCTTTGTGCATAAAGTTCATGAAGAAATAAATACATGTAAAAAATAGCACAAGATCTTCCAAAATTTTGAACTAATAAACAACAATAGTTTGACAACAACAAAAACAACAAGTGTATTTGAAGTCATTTTCTTTTTAAAATTGTGATTCTTCTTGTTTTTTTAATTTTGAAATGTCCAACAAGTTGCAATCCATAAAAAAATTCAAATCATCTATTAATCATGAGATTATCATGTGGATGAAATATTTACATGACAAAGGTTTCTTGTTCCATATTTGTCTTGTTTTTTCATGTTTTCATCTGCAAATATCAATTCTACACTTTTTCACATGATTAGATAGTTCACAATCATTATTGTTATAATTTCATCAAGTAATCTCCCAAAAGATTTGCTCAATGTGAAAATAACAACACTACAAACAAAGTGGCCACCACCACTTTGACACCCTCTTATCATTTGAATTGTCTTTTGGAACATTCATTGTTCAAAATATAAAGAAAGGTAACAAAATCTAATAACTTTTTATCACTAGATTTACATTCAGATTAGTTTTTATTAGTCAACAAAGGGAAAAAAAATGTAAAAAATAATTTCTTTTCATTGGAAAGCCTAGTAGTTTTTAGTGACTAGCACACACAATTTACACATAACATACTTCGATGACTAGGAGAAGTTCATGGTCCTCCACTTGTTAGGGCTTTTAGAAAAAATAATCATATTAAAAAATTCCATCTCATGTAAAAGGAAAAGAGGAGTAACACTTCATAGACTAAAAAATAAAAGCGACAATTTCATTCACAACTTGCATAAAAGAAAAGCTTAGAATATTTGAAAAGAACATTAGCGAAATTCCCGTTTTTAAAAAAATGACAAAAAGATTGGAATAAGGAATTTTAAACTTGTTCAAGAACATATCTTCCTCAACAAACATTCAATTTTCTAGTTTAAACTCACATAAATTGGTCAATGATTTTCATATTTTGTCATTTAGTTGTTGCAAGGACTTTCTTCCTATATTGAATTGGGGTTGTTTACTACCTTGCATTAATTAATTGATGCTATTGAAGCTTGTGACAATTTAACAAAGCAAGATTCAAGTCAGATTTCACAACAATTCTAGATGTAAAGATGGAAGATGAAATTGAATTCTTCTTGTCTCCAACCATAAAGCACTACTTGAGAAGAGATTTTGCTAGCATTAATCCTTGCAACAATATTCATCAAATAAGCTTTATGTATGATGAAAAGACACCCTATCTATCACAAATGTTTCCTTGCATAATACATTGAATAAAAGGTTATGGTTGCCACCACCAAGGTTGCTCCAACTATAGACAACAAACAACTTAGAGAAAAGGAGAGAAAGCATAAGTTCAAATGTGCATGGAATCAAGAGCTCCAAACCCAACTAGGAAGGCATGGAACTTGGTGGGAGCGTCACAAAATCCACGCTCAAAAACATTTGCAAAAGGGGTAACGGATTTGGTGAACATGACATTACTTACCCATTATTGTCAATCTAGAAGTGTTAATTTGAGTGCAATCTATAAGCAACTAATTTGGGTGCGATCTATGGTCAAAAGTGAACGATTACTTTATCAAAATGTTTAATCCCAATCTTCATCCATTTCGATGTGGCAGCTCATCGATGAGGTCTAGACATGGTTTTAAAATAATTTTCACTTGGGAAAATGGCGAAAATCCCTTAAAGTTCTTTTTATCCGTTTTTCTTTTTTCATTTTCTGAAAACAAATTCGCCAAATTGCGAAATCTCGACACAGGAAAAAAAAAACGCTGGTTCAAAGGAGCGAATCGTGTTTTAGGGTTTGCCTTCCCGACGAAGTCATGCATTCTGCCCTAAAAACAAAAGAGAGAGAGAGAGAGAGAGAGAGAGAGAGCCCGATCCTCAAGACTCTCGGAACAATCTGGAATAACCGCGGGGACTAGGTAAGAAGAGCAGCCATCATCAAACTGCGAGAAGCGGAAGAAGGAGAAGTTCTTTACTCCGGCTATTCCAACCACAAGGTTTCACATCGGCGAGTCCAAGATGGTGTTGGAGGTAGGAGGAATTCTGCTTCCTCTCTTTCCATCTTAGTAAACCGCTCAATACTGCAAAGACATATATTAACAGTCTGTTGCATGGTGATCTCTTTGCTGTCTATCTTTCAGTTGTGATCTCCTTGTTTCGTCACAAGTGTGTCGCCCTGTCAATTTATATTTCTCAAAGGATTGCTAGCGGAGAAATCAGACGCTAGAAATCGGTCCTACGTCGTGTTATCCTTTTGTTCAGCCCTAATCGGTGTAGAAGAAGAAGAAGCAGCAGCAGCAGCAGCATTAGGGTTCTATTTGTTGCGGTTCAAGATCAGTTGTGTGACTGTCGCTATTGTTTTAAAAACTCGCTCCTCAACCTCTTAAGGTTTGTGCCCTCGTTCTTTTTTCCTGTTTGCCGATATGTTAACAGATCTGAAGTCTTTATAGTCTTCTACTCAGGTCATCTCTCTGAATTCTATTCTCTGCCTCACTGAAATTGTGAGTATGGAGGAACGTATGGAGATATCTTATCTATGACCTAATGTGCAATTTTATCCAACCTTTCTTTATTGTGGTTCTTTCCCTTTGGCAGATGTCTGGCTTTGAGTTCTGTAGTTCTCAAACACATGCAGGGTGAAAGATGACAAACCTTGTGGACTAGAAAGTTTGGAGAAATTGCTGGCCACTTCATGATTACTCCTGTGGACAGTTTTTTCCTTGAATGGAAGTTTGGTTTTCTGTTGAACGATTTTGGAGTATCTTTCAGTAGTAATTTTGAAGCAGAATATTCTGTTAGTTAATCTTATGCTCTCTCTTTCTTGCAGTTATTAGTTTGGTTTTGGCCTCAACCCTGAATGGTAAGTGCAGGGAACGTCTGGTAGTAGTGGAGAACTGAAAATTGTTAATGTTATGGTTTCGAGTGATGTGCCTTGGCATAGATTCTTGGATGGGAAGTACCTGTGAGTGTAAAGGGTTGTTGTACTGTTGTATGATTGCAGGCGACAGTCATTTGCATTGATAACTCAGAATGGATGCGGAATGGAGACTACCCTCCAACTCGTTTCCAAGCTCAAGCTGATGCTGTTAACCTAATCTGCGGTGCCAAAACACAGGTCTCTTGTGAATGCAAAACTGACAAAATTATGGCTTTGATTAGTGTTTAAGCTGGTTGAAACTGTTCTCAACAACTGTTGCCACATTTTCAATTTGAGTGAAGTTCTTGAATTTGGGATACATGGTTTCAAGACTCTTTTGCATCTTGTTTTGTTCTGTGATATGAACACATGAAGTAGACCATGAACTGGGGAATTCATGTGGTGTATTCTTGTTCTGTCACAGTCAAATCCAGAAAATACAGTGGGGGTGCTGACAATGGCAGGAAAAGGCCCCCGTGTGCTTATCACTCCCACTAATGACCTTGGCAAAATCCTTCAAGCATTGCATGGTAACTCCTGACTGTACTTTTTTGTCTGGAGCAAAGGACAATTTTTCTTCAGATGTCTGCAATGGACATATATATGCATAAATTTATAGTTGTTGGTGCTTGCATATGACTCACTGGAAGCTTATGCCTTTACCTTGTGTATTGCATGCACTCTCTATGCATAGTGACAAGCTGAAATCTTCATATGCTTATCTTACCCTCACAAGCTTGGTGCAGCCTGAATGAAGATACTATTGTCATTTTTTCAGTGCTGTCTTTGAGTGCTAGCCAGCATCAGGACTGAGTTGTCCTGTTGCTTGGAAATGCATCAGAAGCTCAGGATACAGATTTTTACATAAGTGTCTGCCTGAAATTTTGAGTTGATTGTTATGTACTTAATCTGAACTGACTGTTCGGAGCTGATGAAGTCAGCAGGCAGTAATTGCAGCTAGCCACTGTCTGATGAAGGTGACAGTCTGATAGTTTGTGAGTGACACTCACAAACTTATGACCATGCTCATTCTTGTTGCCTTTGTTTCAGTTTGGCTGGAACTGATATGATGGTTCTCTTGACATTCTTGCTGAGTTTCCCCTGCAATCTGATTGGATATGTGTATTGCATTCATTTTGCCTGTTCATCATGGTGTCTTCACTATTGTGCACTGTGGAATCTTTGCAGGCTTGGAAGTTGGAGGTCAGATGAATTTGACATCAGGGGTTCAAGTTGCACAGCTTGCTTTGAAGCATCGCCAAAACAAGCACCAGCGCCAACGTATTATCCTGTTTGCTGGCAGGTATGAGGCGTAATGTCTTGCAAACTTATGTTGATAAGATTATCTTCTTGTATTCTGTGGAATGCCTCAGTTGTTTTGTAAGAGTAATCAAAATTAGTACTAGTTTACTTAAAAGTTTAGGATTTTGGTTCCTGCAGCCCAGTTCTTGCAGAGAAGAAGCTGCTTGAGGTAATAGGGAAGAAGTTGAAGAAAAATAATGTAGCACTCGACATAGTGAGCTTCGGGGAAGAAGATAGTGGTGAGAATGGTGAGAAGCTTGAGGCACTTCTGGGTGCTGTCAACAGCAATGATAACAGTCACATTGTTCACATTCCTTGGGGAGAGAGACCACTATCTGACATCCTAATAAGGTCAGTATGGGATTTCTGTGGGCTGCAACATGCACAGCAAATGTTTTGGATTCTTCTATAGCTCATTTTTTCATTTCTCAGCAATGAGATTATGCAATTTTGAGAGAGTACAACTTATGATTCAGCAGGTGATTTGTTTATTTGTTCTGTTATATTGTTTATTTGTACAGTGGACTCAGTAAACACTGGTTTTATGGTAAAAAAAATTAGTTGAGGGCCCTTGGATGCTCTGGGAATGAAGCTTCAGTATATAGTGATGCAAAATGCATGCTTTTACTTGACCATTTTGACCTATGAATTGATGGTGCCTAACTGTGGTATTTCCAGCTCCTCAATTTTCACTGGAGATGGAGAAGGTAGTGGGTTTGCAGCAGCTGCAGCTGCAGGGGCGGCAGCTGCTGCTGCTGCAGCTGCTGGGGGTGCGGGTGGCTTTGATTTTGGTGTGGATCCGAACCTGGATCCAGAGCTGGCTCTTGCACTTCGGGTGTCAATGGAGGAAGAGCGGGCACGTCAAGAAGCAGCTTCCAAGAGAGCTGCTGATGAAGCGATAGCCAAGGATGGACATGCTGGAGAGTCTTCTGGTGCTCCTGATGTTATCATGTCAGATGCAGTTCCTGTTGAGGCTGCTGAGAAGGCTTCTGATATGTTGATAGTATGTCATTTGAAACTTCAGCATCTATATTTCTGTGATCCACATGAAGATAGGAAGAGTGATGGATGAATGGATGGTTGTCTTTGTTATTTAAGTTGATTACTTGCATATTGGGGTTAGGACTTCACTTTCAGTTCCCTGAAATCTTAAGTATATTTTTGGCATAGTGTAGTGAACTTACGTAGGTAAATAAGCTTCTTATTCTCTTTCCTTCTTTGTTACCCTTCTTTTGGATGTCATCATATCTGTTTAGAACTAGTTCTTCCCTTCCATGTATTCTTCTTCCCTGTTTTTATGCCCTTATCTGGGAGGTTTCTTTGACTTAAGGACAAGATTTCTGTCTGGTTCTGGTTACCTTTAATTGTGAGTAGGGAGCCATCTTGCTACTCATGAGAATTACATTCTATGCAGGATGATGAGACAGCCCTTCTACAACAGGCATTGGCCATGTCAATGGCTGAGGCAGCTGCAGCAGCGGCAGCAGCAGGTGCCTCTTCAGGGGATGTCCCCATGGTGGGATCTGGTGGGGATGATCAAGACCTTGCATTTGGTATGTACATCTAAGTCACACTATGGGGGCATTCTGTATAGCAACTTCAAGGATGTGAATTGCATTTTTGGTTACCAATGTTATGGGCATATAGTGCCCTTGAACATTTTAGGCTCTTTTGGCTGAGAGTTAACCAATGGGATTGGCTGATTTTTTTTTAAAGTAGTAAAATAGATGTTGAGGGGGGACTCAGTGAGCAGGTGCAGAGTTAAAAATGCATTCAGTTTCCCATACACGGTGGGTTAGGGTTGAAGATTACAGTCCTTCTGGCTCACTTGACATAAAACCCTTTTTGATGAAGGGATGACAATGACCTCTCAACATTCCTAAAGATTTCACAATCTTATGTTTTTCCACATGGGATTTGTAAACCAGTTCGATAGCCATCTGTGCTAACATTCACCTTGTGAGATCAGCCCTGCAGATGTCAATGCAGGAAGAAGCAGCTTTGGCATCAGGAGACAATGCGGACATGAGCAAAGTCCTTGGTGATCAGAGTTTTCTTTCCTCAATTCTTTCATCAGTAAGTCTTTTTTCTTTACCAAATGCCTGGGATAGCTTTGAAATAACTGGAATTTATTCTATGTTCTCACTCTACCATGTGAAATTTACCTTCACCTTGGCTTGGGCAACTGTGTGTAGTCTGGCACAAGTGAAAGCTTATGTCATGTTTCTTATCATACAGTCAGGCTCAATGTCTCCATGATCCATAAACCAGAAGTTGTTAGGTGGGACCCTGTGATTTGCTTGATAAAGCACTGATTGCTCATCCACCTAAAGTGGTGAGGATTTACAGTTTTGATGTCCCTATTTATCTACAGCTACCTGGTGTCGACCCAAATGATCCATCAGTGCAGGATGTGCTGGCATCATTGCAGGCAGATGATGAGGTAGGTTGCACAAAATAATGTTTGTAAGCTTTTACACTGTATTTGTGGAAGTTGATTGAAAAACCTAGTCTTCCACACAAAACTGGTTATTGGTGGTTACTTAGTATCCATCCCCATGAAATCAAGAGTTGCTCTTACTAGGGATGTACTTTTTCTGTGGTGGGGTTTTGCCAGGAGCAAAAGAAAGACAAGACAGAGAGTAAGGACAAGGAGGGCCAGTGATATGGTAGTGTCAAAGTCAAGCAAATAAAGGTAGGCAGTTATTTGATTAGAACCTTGCATGTGTATGGTCATGTACACTGGATACAGATGTACCAGGCATGATTAGTGACACCCCAGACTGGAGCAGCTGCTAAAGGGACCTTTTATGTGCAAATTTCTTGAACAAACGTTATAATCACATTTGTCCAAAGCAGCACATCTAATACATTGGTGTCTTTTGAAGAAGTGTCTCCACAGTTGTTACTCCTGCAGATTGGTGAGTTAATGATGGGCCAAAGCTGTTCATTAAGTTAAGTAGGAGGCATTTGTCATATGTAAACGAGAGTGTGCCATGTCAAAAGCACAACCTTTAATCTGATTGGGGCAATCTGATTACATCAAGGTTCCTTATTCAAATGGTCCACTACGACCAAGGAAAGGGGACATTCTCTCTTAAGGTGCATTTGTAAAAACTTGGCCATCATTCCCTAGTATGGTTGGATGGCACTTTATAGGGCAGAAGAATTGGCATGATAATTAACTTGTAGGATTTGTAGTCTTAAAACTTTTTTGGTGTAAGATGTATTGCCATGGAGTGTTTTGGTGTAAAGCCTTGTCAACAATTGTGGCCTCAATTTTTACACCAGGTCTTTTAGATGTCACTTGCTGTCAGAAATGAACATCTAAAATTGTACACCATGGAAAGCCTGTAGAGTGGGGCAATTGGCAATTTTGTTTCTACACAGATGTGAGGTAAACCAGCAACATCATACAACATACAACGTGAATTCAAAGTTCCCCCCTCAGTTACATGATGCAAATGATGCTTTGGAAAGCATATGCATATGTGATTCAGAATGTGTGTCGTGGAGAAAGTAGAGGGTACACAAAGACTGCAAGTGCAAATGCTCATTGTGTTTGAAAGAAAAGTTGCAGTATGATGAGAGGTAACTTCTTTACTGAAACCTAGATTGAATCATGACAAAACATGAGTGCAAAAATGCATACCTTCTAATCCTTGTTTCATCCCCAATTTGAATGCATTGGCCAAGTGAGCAAAGTTGGGTACCATTCCATGAAGTTGGGTATGCTGCAGTGCGCAAACCTCACACTCTCTAGCTCCTTTTGATTGTTTAGTAATGCCATCTTCTCTTCTTAACCACCAATATGTCTTTAAATTTCAAATGGATGTTCTATGGAAAGGCTCCAACTCCATTCATTGTTGGTTGCATGATAACTTGCAACACCACCAACCTTGAAAGCAAGACATTGCAGCTCCAAATCAACACCATTCCACATAAAGTAGAAAGCAATTTATTTGTCCTCTTTGGAGGGAATGAACCCATAAGGAGACACCTTAGTGTCTTTGGAGGTCAACTTGTACAAATTAATAATGCCTCCTAAAAATAGGGTGCACCTTACACCTACAAAAAGACCTCTTAGTAGTAGGTGCAAGAGGCCTTCTATAGGTGTAAGGTGCCTCCTCTTGCTCCTACTATCTTTGTGCTATGCATATGTAAAGACATATGATAATATTCGTCACATTTGCCTTGTGCTTTTCAATGGGTAAGGCTCACATGGTAGGGGACCATTTTGAAAATAAGGGATTTAAGACAACATTGTATTTTTTTAGATTATGTGATTGAGGACCCACCATTGCACCATCCATTTGGAACCTTTTTATGACACAATAGTTGTTAATAAATCACAATTGAATGATTTATCGTGTAAGCATTTGTATTTTCCCTTCCCTTATTTAGGTTATTAACTTATAAAAATGGGTAAGTACCATGATTAAGGGATGTAAATGGTAAGAACATCTTCATCACAACCCATAAATAGTGCAAGTTGCAAAGTATGCCATTTGCAAGAAGTTTGTGCATTGTTAGAACCATGTATTGATCTCATGACCAAAGGTTTTGATGTGGTCCCCCATTTTGAAATTAAACTTTGGATTATGTCAAATCAAGCTTCACACAAACTTTGCATAGTTATTGAGTTGATGCACATTGAAGTTTCTCCAAACTCTACAACAACCAATCTTCAAAATGTGGGTGTGGTGGTGATGGATGTTCCAACTTTTGGAGCATGGGTGTTTTTTTGTATGTGTACTTTATGTGTGTGTGTCTATGTTTTTTTTTACAAAAAAAAGGGTGAGTTCTCACACATCGACAAGTTTCAAAGTCTTTGATACAATTCTTTTAGTCTTCTTGAAAGGGTTTTGGGCTTGCTTGGTAATGTCATCATGTTTTTATTGTTCAAATGTATTATCGAGGTTTGATTTTTGAATATTCATTCAACAAACCATTTGGTTTCATTGCTCCCACATTTATGTCCAAAGTCTTTGCAAATAACATTAGTTTTTTTCACATTGTTGTAAAATTTCGAAGTTTATGGACCTAAGGTTTTTGTGATTTGGAGGTTGTTAAATGGTTGAAGCAAAAGGAAAGCAAGAAGATGCCACAATGGCAATAATGAAATCATTAAGAAAAAACAACAATTTTGAATGTCAAAGGTATTTTAAATTCATGTGATTCAAGAGTGTGAGAGTTGCATTCTGTTGTGGGTAGTTAGTAAAATGCATTGTGGTTAGGTGTTGTTATGCTTGAAGTGCATATGTTTTGTGAGGAAAAGATGCCATTGCCACATTTTATTAAGATGTTCCTAAGTTACATGCTTGCAACCCAAGCTTTGACACAAGATACATGGACGTTTCATGATAATAATATTTTGTGTGTCGTTGTCAGAGTGGGGATTTGAAAATGTCAAGGCTAGTTTTTGTTAAATGATAAAAACATTGTGGTGGGGATATCAATGGGCATCTTCTTGTTGTGGAAGTGTTTTAAGCATGGATCAAACATTAACTAGGAACAAAAAATTAAATGCAACACAATTTTCAACAAAATACACATGCCTTTCAATGAGAAATCATTTTTTCAACTTTCAAAAGCATTCAAGTTATGAAAATTGTTATAAATAAGATTGGTATGATTAATTTCAAATAAAAACATGACACAATGATCGAAGATTTTCTTCATTTTAACCAATGTTTCATGTTCAAATTTTTTCATAAACAATTTTTTTTAAGATTTTTTTCATTGAGGAAATAAAAAGGATGTCCTCTTTAGGCAACTTTTAGTTGGGAAATGTTGGTTTTCATTCAAGAAAGACCCAAAATTGTAATCCTTGATATTTCACTATGCAACATTATCACCTTCCTTGGGTACCATTAACTAACTTTCCCTAGGGAACATTACCTTCCGTAAGCAACAAGAAAAATGTCCCTTCAAATAAACTTGGGATGGGAAAGAATGGCTTTCATTCAAGAAATAAGAAAAAATGTTCTCTTCAATATGCCCATGGGCAACACTACCACCTTCCCTAATTGATGTTAGTTGACCTTCCCCATAATGCTTCCTTGGGCAACAAAATTGATGTTCGTCAACCTTTCCCTAACCATGCAAGCCCAACCAAGAAAGAATTGTGTTGTCAAGGATTAGGTTTTATTTCTTCCTTGCAAGTATTGCATATAATGTTTTTTCTTATTCTTGTAACAATTAATGTGCATAAATTTTTTACAAGTCTTGGAAGGTTCCAAATCAATGAAAAGGTAGTAACTTGGTTCCAAATGTTGCATAATGGATGAAAATTTGCATGACAAATGAGCTAGCACATTCATCCATTATGCAACTTTCATAATGGATGAGAATTTACACAATTGTTAAAAAGCTGAAAATTTGATCTTGTACAATGGATGAAAATGTTCATCATTGTCACATAATTATTTCCATGTGGTTAAACAATCAAAAGTTTAATTTTGAAGTGAAATTCTAAAGAAGCAAAAAGTTAGTTGGACATATTTTAATCTAACTAGCCTAGTGGGCATCCTAGTATTTTTCTAGCTACTAGTGACAGGTTGGGACTTACCATCTCATGTTTATTAGGGGATGAAACTATTTAATATATTAATTCAGCAAGTCAGTCAGTTAGTCTCTGACTTTCATTGTGTCATTATTTGTAGGGTAGGTAGTACGTACCTACTAGCTTAGGTCACAGAGCCTGCTGAAGCCATGGGATCATCCTAGGTACTTACCATCCTACCCTAGACCAGACCAAATAGGGCCCCGAAGGCAATCAACCCGTCTCTCGAGAACGGCACCCGAGCCTGATGCTCAGGCCATGGACAATTGTTTGAAAAAAAAGTTTTTTAAAAAAACCAAAAACATCAACCAAACATTGTTGAAATAACACACTTGTGCATTATGCACAGGGTTCACACTAGTTAGGATTAATTAACTAGCCTTCAAAAATAAGGTAATGGGCAACTAGTTTGTAGCTAACTAAAGATTGAAATTCGAATAAGATCATGAAATCTAGGAAGGGATGAGGAGTCTTGTGCTTGTGAAGTGGGGGAAACCTTGTTTGGTTACTAATCTAGAATTTCATTTCCATTTCCATTTTCTGTAATTATTTTGGTGTGAAGTGTTCATTCCTTTTTTTTTTTGGGGTGCAGTTAGAAGGATTAGAAGAGAAAAAAATGGTACCTTAATTTGTAAGGAAACATGTAATGTGTTATTCAACAGATTTTGTTGTGGATTCTGCCAGAGGATACCCGCAGGGATTTGTGTCTTCAACTCATGGGAACTCTGCAGATTTGGACCCCTTATCATCATCATTGCCATCTGCATCACCTCTTGACAAGGACTCCAGGATTCAACTTGATAGAAAGTGGTGATAGCCAAGGCTAGCTGTGGGGATAATCCAGATATGTCTGAGCCTTTAATCTCCATCGACGATATTCTGGAGTGGGAGGGATGCTGCTTTGGTGATCTCATGAGTGGACATGCTCTCAGACAACATGAAAGACTCCTCAACTGCCGAAGATTGCCTCACAGACTTTTGCACATCTTCCCGGTTTGTGGGCTTCCCTCCAGTTAAAAGACTTTTTCTGTTCTTCCTTTCAACCCATTTTTTCAATCTATGTCAACCACATGTCACATTTTGTGTCATCTATTGGATACTGCAGTAGTGGAAACTCAAATTTGATAAGCTTCTTGGCTTGTGCAGAGGCCTTAAAACACCTGACAAGTTTGAGTACAACTGTCTTGTGGAGGCCATTGATTATGAAGGTCGGCTACCCCAGCTCCCAGCAGGTGCAGTTGCCAACAAGGATACAAGTTCAGGTAAAGCTATATCTTTCAGCTTCAAGCTTTCACCACCTAATGTCAGGGGCTGACAATTAGATGGAGGTGACAGAGGTGCTATGATCTTTTGATTGTGAATCCTCCAAAATCATCTTGATATTAACTTTCTGCATGGTTTTGTGGGCTTTAATTTGTGACTAGCAGGCTCCAATTCGCAAGCCATCGAGCCTGCATAGTGGGTCCAGAAGTCTCATACAACCTCAAGTCAGAATCGGCAAAGCCTCCACGGAAATTTCAAAACTTACTGGGACAGCAGACGCATATCAGCATGCAGTATCATGCATCCTCTCTATAGGGTTGATTAGAATTCATGTCTCCATGATCTTCTAATAACTTCCAAGTAGTCTGATGTCGTTCTAGCTTTGCTTGAGCTTGTACAAAAGATAATCTGGTATGTGGTTAATGTGATTAATGAATTGGGTAGGCCAAACTTGATTATCATTAGTTGCATAAATGGAAATAAAATCAGGTTTGTTGAGCTTATTGGGTGATTAATTCTTAATCATCAACCCTATTTGTATTTTAAAATATATTTAAAAGAACATAAGCTTTTGACACTTTTGTATGTTTTGGCCTATAACCAACCACTTTTTTTTCCAAATTGTTGTGGGATTCATTTTTTAGATTTTCTCTTACCTCTCTACTTACTTCTTCTAACATAAAACACTAACACTTTTCCTTTTTTTCTTTTTTGTATTTTCAAGTTGCTCCCAAGCCTAAATTTGTTGTGTTTTTGACTCTTTTTATTTATTTCAGATTTATCTGAGACTTACTTCCATTTTACTAGATTTTTCAAAATTTAAAAGGCTCAGTATAAATTTATACTAGACTTTTCAAATTTCGGAAGATTCAATTTTATGATTAGTCACTCCAAAAAATAAGAAAAAAATACCATTGCTTTATGTAAGGGAAGGTTCCTGCTATGGGGCCTTACAAATTTTTGATCTCCCTCATCATATTGACCTTGAAGATCTCAAATCCAAAAGGCCCCCATAACAAAATCTTCTCCTATACAAAAATCATGGTGTGAACCACGACAAACATAAACAAACAACAACAGAATTTACAAATTGTGTTTTACAAACAACAATGAGAACAAATCCTCAAATAACATTTTGTAAATGCACCTTTGTCTAAAACCACAATATTTTATTTTTCTTTCCTCGCAAAGTGAACATGAATGAACATAATGCCATAGTCTTTAGTATACCCCCAAACCCTAAATTTAATTGATTTTAAGCTAGATGATTTCACAAATGACTATATCGGGTTTCAACTTTATTCACACTAATTATTGTCTAACCAAACCTTAACACCTAGATAAGAGGCCAAGTTATTTTGATTGCTTCCTACACACATGAAACCATCTAATGAACTTGGCAAATTGTGCAATGTAAATTCATAACCAGTTGAATTAAAATTACAAAATGAAGTTATATGTCTAATTTTCATTCAGTGTGGGAAAAATATATATTTCCTAATGAATCATTTAAACAGGAATTCAAAGGTTGTCATTTTACAAAAAAATTAGGGTTAAACTCATCTCTAAGCATGATTGATATATCTCTTGTACATACCTTAGTCCAAACCAAACACCAAACTCTTCTCCTCCCCATTGCATGAAGGAAATGGAAACAGAACCTAGTGTAGTTTAGGGTTTAGGGTTTAAACTAAACTTTAAGGTTGTGATTCCTTGTAGACTT
>Ga0116227_10001889_pt1 | contig 47641 bp, 32 predicted proteins | sample S1TSphgellanicum_FD_89693 | JGI IMG/M metagenome (GOLD analysis project Ga0116227, IMG submission 89693) | Host-associated microbial communities from peat moss isolated from Minnesota, USA - S1T2_Fb - Sphagnum magellanicum MG | ecosystem: Host-associated > Plants > Peat moss > Unclassified... | reverse complement strand
TAATTTTTTTCTCCACCAAAAAAAAAAAAAAAAAGGGGGGGGGCTAAAAAAAAATTTCTTCCCCCCCCCCAGACGAAAGAAAAAAAAAAAAAAAAAAAAAAAAATTTAAACACTATAATAAAGAAAAAGGGGAGGCCCAAATACCCTCACTAAAAAAAAAAAAAAAAAAAAAGCCCCTCAGATGTCAGAGCTGTTATGACTACCTTTAATCTTTTGCGAGGGAAACCGCGAACGCTGAAACCGGCACCCGACATAGCACCTGCGTTACACATCGGTTGGCGCGCTTTTTTTTTGGCCCCCTTTCTTTTTCTTTCTTTCTTTCCCCCTTCTTCTTACTTCCTCCTTCAAACTGCGATTTGGTTGCGGAACCCAGTCGGCGCCATCGCCGTCGCCCGTTGTCGCAACCCACAGCTCCCTCCCTCTCTCTCGCTCGCTCTTCTAACATAGCTCCTAGCTCACAATTGTTGTTGGAATGGCTTTCCCCTCCTGTTTGCGTAGCTCACAAATTGCTTGTGGAATGCTCTTTGACGTGACTACTTTCTTTTGTTTCCTTCGAATGTGAGAACATCTGGATGACTCTGTATCTATGTGCTGGGGGGGCTAAGTTCTTTTCTGCTGCTGCTGCTGTTGTGATGGTTTCCTGGTGTTGTGAGTGTCGGGACAATTTTTTTTTCCACTCCCCGTTCTAAGAGAATCTCTCCCCCCCACCCCCCCCTGAAGCAGAATTCTGAGTCTATTCCATTATGATGCTTGCTACTGTGATTTTAGAGGAGTTTTGGAGGGTTGTGGATATTGGTTTCCTGAATTCTGGCATTTTTGTTTGTTGGTTTATTTGTTTGTAGGTAGGAGAGTTGTGTATGGAATGGTTTGGAGGTTTTTGGGAGTTGGGCTTTTCAAGTGTGAGAAGAGTTTTGGAGTTGTTGCCATTTGGAGAGTGTATTTGTGAGGACTGACTGGTCACCACCGTTTGAGTGAAGTAGTTTCCAATCTCAGTGGGGGCAGAAGGGAGTGTTTTGGGTGTCGTGTTGCACTGGCGATGGAGATAATATTCTGTGCTTGAAAATAACGTTTTTAGAGCTTGCTCTAGTGTCCGGGGGGGACTGTGGAAGGAGAACGAGAAGAAGAAGAGAAAAAAGAGAGGGCGGTAGTGGATAGTGGGTAGGGCGGGACGCAGGAGATGGTGGGAGGAGGGGCGAAAGAGGATGGTGCGCAGGCAGTGAAGTGGCAGCAGTTTGGAGGCAAGGTTTCAGAGACCACCAACGCCAATGGTCGTCTCACCCGCACCTTCTTAGCCCCTACTGGTAAGTGCGTGATTTGATGAGTGGGCAATGATTTCAAGAGCAATGTGTGCTGTCTACAAAGCTTTCTGTCCCTGTCCTTATGCCCAGAATTCGGATTTAGGGGGGAGAGAGAGAGAGAGAGATGGAAGCATGATCAGCAAGCTTCCATGCTTATCTGAAACTCTGATGGTATGTAGAGATCAAGCTCATTCGGCTGCAGTTCCAAGGTTTTTATTGAATGGGTGTGACAATTGATGCAGGATGATGGATCCTTTCGGTTGTGGCTACAGCTATAACATGAGTGTTCTCTGTGGTTTGTTTGGATTTGCTCTGGTTTCTTCACATTTTGTGCTGTGGTGATTTGATGAGCACTGCATGGTGGATGACTCTTAAATTGAGCATTCAGATTTGTGGAAACTGCTGCAGATATTTTGAATGGGTTTATGTTATTTAGAGATGCTTGTCCTGTGTTGATAAAGAGTCTTCATTTTGTCCTTCAGCTTTTTTCTCCTGTACTGCTGCATTTTTGGCAGGGGAAAAGCTTCGGAGTTGGAAGGAGTGCATGCGACACATGGAAGCTGCTGCAGCTGTGAAAAGCTCAGAAATTAATCCACAAGCTGCCACTAATGGGGAACACCATCCTTCCAATGGTGCTTCCAATGGTGCAAAACACATGGAAGCTGCGACTGTGAAATGCTCGGACTGTGATTTGAAACCTGCTACTAATGGGAAACACAATCCTTCCAATGTTGCAGAAGAGAATTGTGGAACTTCATCTGAGGGCGAGAAGGATCAGGGGTATAAGAACACGAGCAAGACAAATTCAGGGGCAAGCAAGCCCAAGGGTTGCCATCCCACCAAGCACCAAAAGAAAGCATCAGGTTCATCAGACAGTGAACGAAAACGGTCATGGGAGAATGGAAAATGCGATGATGATTTTGCTGTGAAGAATAAGAAGAGTAAGACATCTGACAGTGAGGGGGATGAATTTCAGTCCAAGGAGAAAGCTGCCTCCCATGCAAGAACCAGGCCCAAGCGAGCAAATGCAGCTACAAATTTCAAAGAGAAGACTTATGAAATTGAAGACTCTTATGTCATACCCAAAGAAGAGAGGGTTACCACACATGAGCAAGAAGCCTTGTTTTTAACAGCTCGAGGAGAAGCTGAAGACAGGAGATTAACGGATTTTGTTGTACATGATGATGAGGGCAATGTTCAACCACTTGAGGTTGTAGGCAATCTTGATATATACATCTCAGGTGTTGTGGTTCCTAAAACTGGCATCCTTGACAAGGTAAATAGTGTACGTTGTGATGCATTTGGGCCACTGATATCATGGTCCATAGAAGGCTATGACAAAGGAGTTGCCAGCATTACACTTTCAACAGCCCTTGCAGATTATTCTTGCATGAAGCCTGCAGGAACATACAAGAACTTTTACAACTTGATGTATGAGAAAGCAATTGTTTGTGTGGAAGTGTACCGAGCCTTAAACCCAGCAATTGGAGGGGATGCTGACCTAGGACTTAATGATCTTTATGCCCGAGTATCACGTGCTCTCATTGGGAAACCGACTGCTGTGGGCCAATTTTTCTCTCGTGATTACTTTTTTGCACAAGGAGAGTTCATTGCCACTCAGCTCAAAGAGCTTGATGTGGAAGCTGATGATGATGACCAGCTTTTCAGTGGTTTGCCTGTGCTGGAAGCTCTTGAGGAGTGTGCGAAACGCACCCATGAGGTGTCCTTCATAGGATCCCAGAAACCTGGAGTACTGTCCATTCGGGAGGGTAATAATGGGCATTCAAGTGGAGTTAACCAGGTGGGGGCAGAAGAGCAGGATGCCATGGATGCTGATGAGAAGTTGGCACGTCACCTTCAAGAATATGAAGATCGCACTGTAGCTAGGCAAGGATCCAACCTCATGTGTAGTGTCATAGTCTGGTCCAAAGGAAAAATGTTACTTTGCTCTCATGACAACATCTTGTGGGCCAACATGTAAATGATTCTGCATCTTGTGGTGGGATATGTTTGGGAGTTTTCGCTACACCCTCAAAGATATGTAATATCTAATTGTAGTTTTCTGGATTTGGTGATGTAGACGGATGCAACCTAAGGGCAAGGTTTATGTCAAGATTAATGAAGATGAGATTGCTGCTGACTATCCACTGCCTGCTCACTACAAACCAGAGGAGTCAGAGATGGACGAGTACCTCCTCCATGAGGATAACAATGCTCTTTTGGCACCAGAGGACCTCCCTCATCGAAAGCTCTATGATTGGACACTGTACAATGCAGACTTTCGGTTAATTTCTTTGGAACTGCTTCCAATGCTTGCAGGTATTGCATTTACACTGCAGTTTCAACAAGTTTGGTAGATTGAAATGCAGAAGATGGATTGTCCTTTGATTAGACTTGCTATCAGTTCTAACCCTTCAGTAGAATACAGCACCGCTGCATTTCACTGTCCGTTCTTCTCAAAGCTTTTGACTTAACCTAGTGATTAATGACCAAGTAAATGCATGCGAGGAAGAGGCTGGCTCTCGGAAGCTTCATCTCATGGTTTGATGTGAATCATTTCCAGATTTTGTGCAATGTTTGGTTGGTTATGCTGTGGCAACTGGGAAAACCTGTTTGTTTTGGTGGATCACAAGTCATGTGTTCTTGAAGCTTTTTGCTAATGGATGCCAGATTCATTACTTTCTTTGAAGGTGCTGAGACGGACGTTGAAATATTTGGGTCGGGCATGATGATGGAGGAGGATGACAGTAGCTTCTGTGTGGATGATGGGACTGCCACCCAATCAGCTGCCGTCTCTGGATTATCTGCTGGACAGTTGCCAGCAGGTCCTGAGAATCGAATCATACATAAGGATGTTGGTGTCCCAGAAGGCATGCGCATCTTTCTCAGTGCCATCAAGGAGTGGGTGATTGAATTTGGAGCTGACATGGTGTTTGTATCTATTCGCACTGATGGGGCTTGGTACAGGCTTGGCAAGCCCTCTCGTCAGTATGCTCCATGGTATGCCCCTGTGCTGAAAACTGCGCGTCTAGCCATCAAGGTCATTACTATGCTGAAGGAGGAGCAGCGTGTCTCACGGTTGTCTTTCACAGATGTTGTGAAACGTCTGGCGGAGAAACTTAGTGATGAAGGCTCTTTTAATTCAAAACTTGCAGAAGTGGAGAGGTATGTTGTAGTGCATGGACAAATCATTCTGCAGCAATTTGCTGAATATCCAGATGAAACAATCCGGAGGAGTCAATTTGTCACAGGTTTGATGAGCAAGATGGAACAGAAGCACCACACGAAACTGGTGTTCTCTAAAAAGAAGCTGATCAAGAAGGGTAGAAATTCCAACCCCCGGGCCTTGCAGCCTGATGCTAAGAAGCAAAAACCAATGCGTGCCACGACAACCCAGCTTGTGAATCGCATCTGGAGTGAGTATTATGCAAAATTCAGTCAAACAGGAGAAGGGCTAAATGGATTTAATTCTGAGAATGGCTTGAAGGACATGGTTGCAGTGCAGGAGGAAGCAGAGGAAGTAGAAGCAGAAGTAGAAGATGAGAGTGAGGAGGAAGATGACAGCCCTCTCATTAATATGTCGCTAAAAGCAACTCAACGTATTAAAGCTTCTAAGAAGATGCAGAAGGAGTTTAAGTGGTCCGAGAAAGCAGTAGGAAAGACCTCTGTAAATGAGCCTGTATATGCCCAAGCAACTTTTGGCGGTGAAATCATTTCAGTGGGTGGAGCTGTGCTTGTCAATGATGAAGAAGATCCTGAGCAGTTGCCAGCAATACTGTTGGTGGAGTATCTTTATCAAGCTAAGGATGGCTTGCGGATGCTCCATGGCCGAGTTCTGCAGAGAGGTTCTGAAACAGTTCTTGGGAATGTTGCTTCAGAATATGAAGTTTTCTTGACAGAGCAGTGTGCTGAAGTGGAGATTGAGGGGGTAAGAAGTGTGGTGGTGAAATTGAAGAGACACCCATGGGGTCATCCTCACAGGAAGGCAAATGCTGCTGCAGATCAGGCAGAGAGGGAACTAGCCAAAGAAAGGGCAAGGAAGGGGCTTCCTGCTGAATACTTTTGCTCGGCACTGTATGCATCTGACAAGGGTGCATTCTTCAGTTTGCCCAAGACTGGACTCGCAGTTGGAGATGGGACTTGTGAAGCCTGCCAGATAAGGGATCAGGAGGAGGAGAAGAATGCAACTTGCATGCTTCCAGACAACAAAGGATTTAGATTAAAAGGCATTGAATACTTGGAAGGTGATTTCTTATACCTGGATCCCAGTATCTTTCCAGTGCTGCAGAATAAAGAAGACCTGGAGCTAGCCAAGCCAATTTTCAAGGGGGGAAGAAATAAGGGACTACGGCCATTTGCTATCTGCCAGCTACTAAGTGTCCAAGGGCCAAAGAAGAAAAATGGTATCCCTTCACTTTTGAATGTTCAAAGGTTTTACCGACCTGATGATTTTGGGCCTCACAAAGGCTATATTGCTGACATTCATGAGGCAAGCATCTAATCAAATCCCCCTCTCTAATACACTGAGGAGTTATAGGATTTCCAGATGCACATGAGTTCACCTATTGCTCAACAGGCTGTAAAGAAAACTCCAGGCCTTGCATGCCTTCTGCAGTTATGACTCATAGGTTTTGGGAGCGTTAAAGTCAATGGGTATCTTCAGGGACATGGTTCCAATCTGTTAAGATTTACGAACACTTCCGTATTTTGGTCTGTACGATACAGGTATATTACAGTGAGGAGAAGGCAGTTGTGGATTTCAGTGCAGTGCGGGGCCGGTGTGAAGTGCTTCGCCCAACACCTGTACTTGACACTGCAGTCAAGGCTGCCACTCCCCACTTGTACTTCTGCAGCTGCTTTTGTGATCCCAACAATGGGACTGTTAAACAGGTGCTTGGCATGCTTCCCATTGTTCACCACGTCTTTCAGCTTTTGTAGTGTGGTTCTGTCTCTGCCCCAAAGTGAAGTGCAAGAGGAGCCCAATTGGCACAGTTTTCAAGCCACTGTTCCCTTATAGTTCTTCTGGGATTCCAATGATGACATTGGCAAAATGCTTAGTGGGTAGGACGATCAGTTTCAACTTGTGTGCTTGGTTCTTGTTGGGTTTATCATATTGCATATCTGCAGTTACCAGCTAATGTCAAGCTCAGCACACACACCAGGCTTTCCAATGGTGGAAGTGCAGCAGCAGAGCTGGCAGCCAAGGCCAAGGGAAAAGGCAAAGCAGTTGAGAATGATAATTCTGCTGAAGTGACCCACAGTGTTGATCACCACCAGGATGATTGCCTGGCCACCCTTGACATTTTCGCAGGCTGTGGAGGCCTCTCTGAAGGTTTACGTCAAGCAGGTATACATCTTGTACTTCGCTGTGCATTTTCATCAAGTGCAAGTCTTAGGAAGCACAGTAGTCATGCAGATTTGTCTGCCTTTGGCTCCAAATTAAGAGGCAGGAAGTGGAACATGTATGTCTTTTCCTGTAGCCAGGTCCTACATCCACCAGTTATAATGTCATGTTGTTTCTTAAGACTTCTGGAGGGTTCTGCAGGCATCAGTGTTGCAAAGTGGGCAATTGAGTATGAGTATCCTGCAGCTGTTGCTTTCAAGTTGAATCATCCAAACGCTGAAGTTTTCCAAGAGAACTGCAATGTTATCCTGAGGTATGTTTGCTGTTCTGTAGAGTTAGGAGATCTGTAAAACCCTTCAGCAACTTAATCTAGGTTTTCTTAATTTTATTTGGACAAAAGCCACTGCTAATGCAGACTCTCAAGTGTTACTTGAAAAACCTGTGAAGAACATTTGTAGCTACTGCATTTCAGAGAAGTGGGTGCTGGACACTAGATAGAATGAGGCATTTTTTGGGTTTTCCTGAAGCTTGCAGATGCACTAAGTTATTAATCTGCATGTTGGCAGATGCATAATGGAAAGAGGAGGGGATCTTAATGACTGTTTGTCAACACCTGAGGCTGGTGAAATGGCTTTAAATATCAGTGATGAGAAGAAACAAGCACTACCCAAGCCTGGTGAAGTTGACTTCATTAATGGTGGACCCCCTTGCCAGGTATTCTGCAGCTGCTTGAATGTTTCCCTCCAAAGTCCAGTTTATTATGTCATACTCTTTAAGGTCCTTGAGTTAGAAAGAGCTTTCCAGTGCAACTGGACTTCAGCTGTGTAAGATAATGGGGTACATTTTGTGGCTCATGCTGAGATCCTGCACTGTATCCATGTTAGACCAGTGAATGTGGAATTGCTGTGTCGTTCCAACAGGAAGGTTACAGGTGATATATATAGTAGGCTTGGTGATTACTCATAGCTTAAGCGATCACATTGCAACCTTTGTTTGCTATGTAACAGAAAGTGCTATATACAGTTTGAACAAAGCTTGCACACTTACTTTGAAGGACAATAGTCCCAAGTTTCCTTGTGTGTCTGAATCTCTATAATGGCTGGCTGGGTGCAGGGATTTTCTGGGATGAATAGATTCAATACAGGTGCATGGAGCAAAGTGCAATGTGAAATGATACTAGCATTTCTGTCTTATACAGACTACTTCCGTCCACGGTATTTCTTGCTTGAGAATGTGCGCAACTTTGTGTCCTTTAACAAGGGCCAGACCTTCCGTCTCACTCTTGCCACTCTCTTGGAGATGGGCTATCAGGTACAAGGAGATTCTGTATGCTTCATGCACGTGTCTGTCTTCCTTCATTTGAGTAGCAGGTGGCACCTATTAGTAAATTGATGCCCTCTCCATTGGTTTATTCTATCTTTGACTCTTGATGGGTGCTGTGTTAGAAGTTTGGAACATGGACAACACAACTGGAATTTGAAGGTCACCCTTTGGGAGTGTTTGTGGCAGGTGCGATTTGGTGTTCTTCAAGCAGGGAACTATGGAGTGTCTCAGTCACGAAAGCGAGCATTCATTTGGGCAGCTGCCCCTGATGAAATACTGCCAGAGTGGCCTGAACCAATGCACGTCTTTGCAACCTCACAGCTGAAGATAGGGTTGCCTGGTGGCCTGTCATATAGTGCTGTACCAGATGCTGGACAGGGTGCTCCTCTTCGAGCCATAACTGTGAAGGACACAATATATGACCTTCCTCCTGTTGAAAATGGTGCCTCTACAGAAGAGATCAAGGTAATTTCCACAGCTGACTCAATAAGAAAAAATCTCCAGGGCATTTAGAGATGTTCAAAGGGAGCCTCAATGACAGTTCAATCGGATACATTAAAGACATCATCATAGAATTTGCCTTAATTTTCTGGGATTTATTTGGGCCTGGGAGCTGAGCTGACCAGAGCAAATGTGGCTGGTTGTTGCAGTATGGCGACCCTCCAGTATCATGGTTCCAGAAGCAGATTCGTGGCCAAGAAATGATATTGAGGGATCACATCTCAAAAGAGATGAATGAGCTCAATCTTGAGCGCTGTAAGCGCATTCCAAAATGTCCTGGTGCTGACTGGCGCAGCCTTCCAGACGAAAAGGTGTTGTATCCTTCTGATAACTAACATGTATGATCTGGATGATTCAGAGAACCAATTGAATAGAATATTTGTGAAGTCCATAATTGAAATTGACTATGGGGGGTAATGTACACAAGAACCTTCTCATGTTCTGTGGGTGATCCACCTCTTCCAGCTGGGAACAATTTCCACATTGATGCTGTGATTCTTTCTGATCCAGATAATTGTTTGTGGGTTTGTGGATGACAGGTGAAGCTATCATCAGGCCAACTGGTTGATTTGATACCTTGGTGTTTACCGAACACTGCAGATCGGCACAATCAATGGAAAGGCTTGTATGGGCGATTAGATTGGGAAGGTAACTTTCCAACATCAGTAACTGATCCACAGCCCATGGGCAAAGTGGGGATGTGTTTCCACCCTGAGCAGGACCGCATTGTCACTGTCCGAGAGTGCGCCCGTTCTCAGGTATGATGCATTCACCTCTTTCTTCAGACTAAAAATATTTGGGCTAAAAGTTTCATTCAGATGGACACTTGTGACTCAAGTGCACCTAGCTACTTGTTCACAAACTGCAAGTTGCAGATAGGTGTAAGTTCTTGTGTTCTTTTTGTGGAGTCCTGTGTGTGAGTCATTGCAATGCTGTGTGCTCTACTTTGATGAGTTGAACTACTTGTGTTGAAGCATTTTTCACCATTGACAAGTGCTTATTAGTTGGTTGCTGATATAGTTGGCCTCCATCATGCAGGGATTTCCGGATAGCTTCAAGTTTTCTGGGAATATCCAGTCCAGACATCGACAAATTGGTAATGCTGTGCCACCTCCATTGGCTCGGGCTCTCGGTCTAAAGCTCAAGGAAGCCATCCAGAGGAAAAAGAGGAACTAGTCACTTGGTAATGCTTTCTTCTTTCCTTGCAAATGGAAACACAAACTGACTTAGCATTCCAAACTCTCTGTTGCTGTGTTGGTGGGTGTCTAACTATGTAGAATACAACTATCGAACCTCCTAGAATTGTGGTTCATGTGAAGAAGTCCTGACTCTTTGATCTATATTTGGACAATGAGAGCAAATGTGGGACTGGTAGACAAACATAGAGATTTGATTGAGCTGCAAAGTAGATTGTTGGTGGGCATCCACAGGAGTTGATTCTTTGTGTATTGATTGGACTCCAAATGGGGACCTACACAGAAAATTGCTGTATGTCTACAGCAAATCAATTTTGAATGCCTGTGTATCATCTCATGACATGATTTATATGGTTTGAAACCACCACTATAGATGTTTCTCTGTCAAGACTGGATGGCCAAAGCTTGTGCTTCCCTGATATTATTGCATTTCAGATATCAGGGAACACTGATGTGTGACTTGCCACTAGGGCAGATCCATTACATGATGCAATGAACTGCTTTCTGGTATGGTCAAGCTACTTCATCTTTTGAAGACTAGGGTAAATCCCAAGGCCACATGTTTTATGAAGCATAAAGACCTGATCCGAGTGTTTTTCTTTCTTTTCTATGATACCTGCCAGGTATCCTGGGAGAAAGCAAAAAAGTGGGGGCGGTGTTGGAAAAAAGAATGCCCCACCCAAGTGGGCATTTCTGTTTTTTGAGAACCCCAGAACAGGCCACGCAAAAAAAAACACTGGGCAACATGCCCACCAATTAAACTAAACAAATAGGTCCTTAGGGTAAGTAGTAACCCCGGGGATCAAATCTTGTTCTCTATGGTCATGGAGATGCTACTGCTCTATGTTCATGAAATGCTAAATTGTGTACATGTAACCATGTCCGATAAGCCATTCTTGCAATGCAGGAAAAACCACAAATGAACTGCCTGACCCCTGCCCCAAACCCCCCTTTTCTATTAGACAAGGTTGTTCATGGTCGAAGTTCTTTTTTTGGCTGATGGGCCAATCAAAATGGCTCATTTTAAAGTAAATTAAAAACCAGAACTCGGAAGCCAGCCCATCTAATGAATAGGAGAGGAGTGCTGAATAGGAGAGCTGAAAAAGTACAGCAAATGGAGGAATGAACCATTTGGTTTATTATGTCCTCACAATTCATGGCCCTACCACTAGCCTAGGCCCAAAATGGTGATAATGCAATTGTGAGCAAATGTCCAAGTTGTTCATTTTTTTGGTTTGTTGTTGGATAACTTTTGGAAAAGTAAGGGAACGGACTACAGACATACAAACTTGGGAAGAATGAATCTGTAGGCTGAATCAAACAACAAAAACGTTGGCCAAATCTAAAGATGCTTTTCACTTTTTTGTTTTGAGCAATTGTCCATTTTACTTTGCTTTGGTTCCCCTGTTGTTGGAGAATTTTGCTAAAGAAAACAAATTGCAAAGGTGCAAACTTGGGGAAGAAGCTAATCATGTCTGTGCATGCACAGTCAGTCGTGACACATGCGCCGTAAAAAATCAAAAAATGCTGTGTGTGACGGCATGACGACAACGGCTGTAGAGAATTCACCTATGATGCGCGAATTCCAATCTTCTTTCTCTTGCGACGATCACCACCCCCTTTATGTGCAGCTCACTTTTTTGTGCAGCTCACGACCACTTTATGTCCAGCTCACGAAATTTGGTCGTCGGCACCATCAAGGGTAGAAATAGATCATGAATCTTCCTCCTTCCATTTCAGCCTGCCCACAAAACTCTAGCCAGGTTTTATGCTTGCTGGTGGATGATCGAAGCAGTCGGGCATGTCCTCGAGTTTCATCATTTTGCTTTGTTAGACGCGAAGTTGGGCAATCGGCTTTTATCGCGCGGTGTCTTGAGGAATCCGCTATCGCCCGTCTTGAGCAACCCGCTATCACGCATCTTGAGCAATCCGCTGTCAAGTATCTCGAGCAAGCCGCTATCAAAATGGAGGTTTCCGAAGGTTTTTATCACAATGTACGAGCGCATTTCCATTACTTCCAATCCAACAAAAGGCATCCAGTTTTCTTCGAGAATGCAGGTGGCAGTCAAGTGCCTGCAGTGGTGATCGACGCAATCAGCAACTACATGCGCGACTCGTATGTACAGCTCGGAGCCGGATATGAATTATCGAAAGAAGCGACGCAGATGTTGGCAGATACCCACTCGTTTATGAAGATTTTCATGAACGCCGAGGTCGTGGGTGAAGTGGTACTTGGACCTTCGACTTCCCAACTTGTTGCGAATCTCAGTGCTAGTTACGCAGGAATCCTTAGTCCAGGAGATGAAATCGTTGTGCAGGAAGCGAACCATGAAGCCAACGCAGGGCCATGGGTGAAGTTGGCGAAGAGAGGGGGCTTCTCTCTCAAGTTTTGGAAAACAAATCCGCAATCTTTTGAGTCTAGTATAGACGACTTGATCAAGCTCTTGTCGCCTTCCACCAAGATTGTGGCGGTAACCCATGTGTCGAATATCCTCGGAGAGATTCTGGACCTGGAGAAGCTTGTGAAAGTTGTGAAGGAAGAAGTGGGAGAAAGAGTGAGAGTAGTCGCGGACGGGGTAGCGTATGCTCCTCACAGAGCTATAGATGTGATGAAATGGGGAGTGGATTGGTATGTTTTCAGCACTTACAAAGTTTACGGACCTCACATGAGTGCTCTCTTCGGCACTTTCGACGCTTTTGACGAGGTGAAAGACGAAGGTCCCAATCATTTCTTCATTCCTTCCTCCGACTTCAGCTACAAGTTTGAGCTGGGTGGAGTGTGTCACGAAGGCTCCGCGGGAATTCTCGCGTTGTCTCACTACTTGAAAGCTCTTGCTGCGATGAAGCACCACAATACATACACAGCAATTGGGTTCGATCGACAGGTAGTGGAAGCAGCATTTGCCGCCATCACACAACTCGAACAACCTTTACAACACACGTTGTTAGGGTTTCTGAAGTCCAAACCCGATGTGGTGATCATAGGCCGCTCCAGTTCGCAAGCGAGAATCAGAGTGCCAACTATCAGCTTCGTGCACAAGACAAAGAGCTCGACTGAGATTGTGAAACACATTCAGAAGGCGGGCATTGCAACACGCAATGGCAACATGTACGCATATCGATTAGTGACGGCGTTGGTGGAACAAGGAGCCCTCTTCGGAAACTCGATAGATGATGGGGTGGTGCGAATTTCCATGGTTCATTACAACACGCCACACGAAGTCTCACTGCTCATGGATTGTCTTGACAAGATTCTGTAATCTTCTTCTGCTACAAGAAACGAGAAGAAGATTATGTGATCTGCTTCCAAATAGAAACAAGACCAAGATGAACTGTGATCCATCTGCTACCAAAACCACTTTCAATAGACAAAATTGTTTGTTCTCTAGCTCTGATTGTCCTTCCACATCCCCCTCCACCCATCTTTTTATGTTTTCTCCTGTCTCTCTTTGTGTATTACATCTAAATAAGTTTAATTTCTGCAAGTTGAGTCAGTCTCTAGGGCATCATGTTTTTCAGTACCATCTCCCGCTTCTGTAAAGCTTGCAGTAGTTTGTCCTCTGCAGCATTGTGTAGGATCATTGTGGATTCGTTCTCCAAAAGAGGAATGGATTGTTTGTAGTAGGGGTTCAAGGGCTTTCAACTGCTTGAAGTAGTTTGTCCTTGCAGCAACAGTAGAATTATTGTGCAGTGGTTCTCAAAAGGAGTAATCAGTTGTAAGGTTTCAAGGGCTTTCAACTGCATTGCCTCTTGCATATGTTTTCAATTGTTCGAGTGTTTTTTTCTGATCCCATTTGTTTCTCTGTAATGCTGTTGCTATGGAGTTACTTGATTTTCTTGTTTCTCATCTTTTTGGCATCTGTTCCATCATGGCCAATATATCTAGTTGGCCTGGCATTGTACATGCTCTCTGCAATACCATCCTTTTGTTAAGGAATCCTTCCATGCAAATCCAACATGTAAGTTGTGTGCAGTATTTGGGGTGCCACTTGAGTTGTTGCAGTTTAAGTAGGTTGCTCAACATCCATGTGATCTTAAGAGCTAAATTGTGCACAGTCAAGCTTCCATCACTAAGTTTCCTTTGCCTCATATATTAGCAACATGATCATGTCATTTCCAACCCAAAATCCAGTCACATTCCTACATATCGTATGTGGACTTCTGTTGATGGCAAGAAGTGAGCAGTTTGTGATGGTGACTGTTGATCAGCAGAGTTAGGCTACTGATTCTTCAAGTTGTTTCTTTGATCAGTCCTTTTACATGCTGAGAATTGAAGCAGAACTTGATACTAGGACAAACCACCCACCCAGCGTTAAAGGCAAAGATCTCTCTTGGTATTGGTGGCAGAAAGAATGGTGGTTGAATCAGGCAGGAGGTGATCCAACCAACAAGAAAACCACTATCATCAATGGAGCATTGGAGCTCATTTCAAAGGTCAGCTTTCTAACTTGTGATGTTCTGGAGATGAAAAATTCCTTGTACTGAAGCAACTTTTTGGTCTTTTGTTCCGAAGACTTGCCATCAATGAATGTCATGCAGTGATGTGCTTCATGAAAATCTTCCAGGTGTAAGAAGCTTGAATCAGTATTCCCTTCCGTGCCTTGGGCTTAGGTTCTTGCTTGTACATGGGCATGCTAAAACAAAATGAAGCTTCTGTACCCTTGCAAGCTTTGCTGCAGCTTGAAATGAGGATACTATTGACTTTTTTGACAAGCTGTGCCTCTTGATTGTTAGCTAATGTTCGTGGGAAGTGTTCTTGTTGCTTCTAGAACTGCAACAGAAACTGAGGATGCAGATTTGTGTATAGTTGTATGCCTGAGACTTTGAGCAGATTGTTATGTGCTCATCTACACCAATGAAGAAGCTGATGAAGTCAGTGGGGGAGAAATGGTCAGATAGGTAGGGTCATGACTTGATAGAGTGCCAGCAGATCTGCTTCTGTGTGACATTTTCAATGGATTTCAAAAGGGTAGCAGCAAAATGGCTATAGTTGTGAAGAGAAGTAGCAAGAAGAAGCTGATCTTGAGGGGAATTTGCCAATGTTCAAAATTTGCGGTGAATGATATCCTTGTGGAAGATTGTGTTTTTAATTGTTCATGCTGGTGAAAGATCCATCTGCAAAATGAGAGAGATAGTTGATCATCGAGTTTGTTTTCCTTTCACCTTTCCAATACAATTCTCTGAGCTGATTTTCAAACTGGGAATTTTCAAATTCAAGTGGTTCTGTTTATAAGAAAGCAAATGTCCACAGGCATTGATCAAAGGCAATGTGGAGTCTTTCTCTGAAAGCAGGACACCAGACAGCTATAAAGCACAAAAAGAAAGCAAGTGCATTCAAACTTTCACACTCATGCACACTCTCCTCCTCCCATGGTGTTGAAGGTTAGAGATAAAATAAAAATGACGGTGATGAACAATAACATGAAAGGATTTACCCTTAAATAAGACCTTAATTTGAAATGCTCTACAAAAGAACAGTTTGAGTTTGGAAACACCCACTTCAGCTTAAAAGATATAACCTGTTGAATCTTCACCCATTCACCCTGTAGATAAGATGAATCGTTAATCATGAGGTATGAATGTACTAATGCTACCTATAGTCAATTCTATGACATAGATTTATCAAGTCAAAGTTTGAACTATGTCACTCTAAACTTCTACTTGCAATGTGGAGGCAATCTCCTTGAAAACGCTAGGCACAAAAGCAATGGTCCTTCCATGACCAAATACCAAAGCTAACCATTTGAATTGGCAAAAGACAAGAAATGAGCCAATTGTTATGCAAACAAAATTGAAAGGGAATTTGAAGATTTTTTGAGGTGATAGGTCTTGTTCCCTTTAGTTGTTTTCAATTATGTTTCTCATAAAGTTCATAATTCGAATTGTGTTCTCCATATGTTCATTAATACTCACGTAGCTTGTGTTGTTGGCCCAAATGCGAACTAGTTACCCAACTATATTCCCTTCCAAAACCATTTTTTGTAATTTAATTGAATTTTCAATAACAAAAACTACCCAAAATTCAATATCTCCTACACCTTACATCCAAGAATTTCCAAATTGCCTTCACTAAATCCTACTCAATGAGGCTTTCCAACAATACCAAGAGCATACCCAAATTTATGCAATTTTAAAATTTTGATTTACATAAATTTTCAGTGAAAAAAAATTCAATATTAATAACTTTTGCACTATATAGGTGGTGGAAACATTATGAAACCAATTTTATGCACCCTGCTCATCAAAGGCTCTCCAATGGCACCAAGAGGCACCATGGTTAACTTGGGAAATCTCAATGTGACAAACACAAAAAACATGATTACAATATGTCCCCAATATTGTTCCCAAAGCCCTAGGTACTTTATATCCCATCTTCCTTGCCCAAAGTCCTATTTTTTCAACAAGATTGAAGTGTTTGGCATTTTTCTTACTTAGGTGACACCACATGGAGAAGTTCCAATATATTCTATTGTAGTACAAACGTCACCTCAACACAGGATAGTTAATTAATTAATTTTAAAGATTTCATGTCAAATAAATTCCCAAACATTCCAAAAGATTTTACATTTTCCTTCACAAAAATCCATTATTTGTATTTAAAAATTTCAACATTTTTGCAAATAGTATAATTAGCGTTGAAGTTGCCATGGCATTTTGGGAATATTCAAAGTTCAAGACCACGTTTTAGTGATAGGACAATCAAAGGTTGAGGACTTTGCATGCACCCACACTTAATTGATTCAATGCCTGCTGGCTTCTGTAGTAGCCCTGTTTTATGTGGAACATATTTACAGTATCAGCAATGCTGTCGGTCTGCTATATGTCTTTGGTATAATTGAGCAGATTTGGGTATTGCTGGATCAACCGCTTGTTGCATTTGAAGTGTCCATAGTAGACCTGGTACACCCAAAACACAAAACCAGAGCCCTTTTACTGGAACAGAACCTCACTGAAGCTTATGCAATAGAGAATTCACCACGCCATCATAAAACCTTGAAATTATCTGCTTCATACATTCATTGAGCAGTCCAAAGATGATCCAAAAACACTCCCAGAAAGAGAATTGAATCAAGCAGTAGCAACTTACTTCTCAAGATTTTAGGCTACATTAGAAGATCTACTACAGACAGCTCCTCTAGTAGAGATCTTGTATAGATATTATACAGATCCATACAAGATCCTCTAGTAGAATTCTTGCAAACATTTGATAGTGTACCTGATCAAAGTTGGAAGTAAACAGGTATCACAATTGCATGCAGGTTGAAGTTCTACTGAAGAACATATGAATGCCAGATCCTCTCTATGGACTTCTTGCAAACATTTGACAGTACCTGATTAAATACAACTCTCATGAGAATCAAGAGATCTCCATACTCACTTAATCAAAACGGATAAAAGTCACAAATAAGCGAATATCGCACTCAGTCAATTCACTACCTGCAATGTAACGCTGCTTTGACAATATATCCTCACACTGATCCAAGGCAGCAAACAGCTCCATAAAGGCCTGTTAGTGACCATGGCATGCCACAGTAGATGTTTCACCAAAAGAGATGGGCGTACCAAGCATGACATATATAAAGGTCAGTCTAAATGCCATTGGAACCTCACAATGATAAAAGTTCTAAAACCCTAGTTTGAAGCCAAAATTCAACCATTTGAGTTGGAAAAAGATGCCCATATATTCAATATTGGCCATAGCCCAAGATAAAGGATTCCAATGACAGAAGTTGCACTATGGTCACAACCATATAAATCTGAATGCTCATATGTCAATGTATCAAACTGAAAACAATGATGTCAAATCAGCAACCTATCTTGAAGACAAAAGCAACCATGAGACAAATTGGACACAATCTATGGACATTTCTTAGCTACCCTCCTACGTACAAACCAATCTTGAAATCTTCACATTACCTCCTCATAAGGCTTTTGCTTAGTTGCAAAGCCACATCGGTATACACCAGCGTTGATGGAGTAGTAGGTCCAGCTGTTGACTTGCTCCATATTGCTTTTCAAATGTGGTGGGTACAGATTCACATGTGGATGTTTGGCAAAATCATTGAATTCATCATTGAACATTTTTGTGATCTCTGAACTCTCATTGTTCACAATTGTCTTCTTTTTCTTATCCCAAAGCACCTGCAATCACCCAAGTGGACATGGTTAACAGAATAATCTTACATTACCTACAAAATGTGTACACAAACCAAGAAATCAAACTGAGCCATGATAATTGTGATCAATAAGAATTGGTAGAGAAAATGGGGAGCGTTTAGTAGGGTCTTACAGGAACACTGTATCTTCCATTGTAATTTGGGTCAGCCAAATCATAAAGCTCTTGAATTGACCTAGCCCCCTACAAAGGATCTGGTTGTGCACCGTGAACTTCATCTTCAGTCTCAGGGAATACCCATCCATAATGATCATCTCCTTCCTTTGTTCTTTCCCACACTGGCTTCACAACCTAGAAACCACGAGATCATGAAATACAGAACAGTAGATTATTGAACAATGTTGCTCAGTCATATTTTGAGAACAGCCAAAGGCAAGTGTAATACAATTGGTTCTTCCAGATTTTGAAGCAGATTCAATGGCACCTAGACTTTGACAATCTCACACCACCATAAAATTTTTGTAGACAAGCCAAGACTAAACAGTTGCCCATGTTCAAGATTTGCACCAGAAATCAATTAAATTAAATTCTCTTCTTAACCTTAACAAAGAGCACAACTACTAATATGCTGGAACACTAACACTGTCTGTTAGTACAAGGAGGAGGTTACAATGTTGAAAATGTATACAGAAATGTCAGGGGTTGTGCACCCTTTATTAAAAATCAGACTTATGGCTCAATGTTTAAGTTGGCATTTGGGACTTGACTACTTGACCACATGAAAGAAAAGAGATGTTGGAAAAGATATTTGTTTCAAGTACCATGAGATTTATGAATGTTCTAAAAGAAATTCACAAATAGCCCCCACATGGAAATGAATTTATTATGCAAAGCAATTGTGCATGGTATTTAGGTAGCCTTGGATGGTCATCCCAAGTGTGGTGTTATAGGTGAAAGTTGTGAATGCTTTCAACATAGTCTTTTGTAAGGTCATATTTTAGGACCTTCATGCGATAGGCGATTAGTTGTCCTAGTTTATCCTTTTCATTTATTCTTTCTATACCATACAGCTCCCTTTCTTTTTGAGTCATGGTTTTGGGCATTCAATTTGGCTCCCCTTCCTTTGCCTCTTCCTTTTTTTAGTGTGCCCTTGATGAGAATGTGCACCATGTAAAAGCATTTTCGAAGTTAAAGGATGTCTAAGTGGCTTTTTGGAATTCTTTCTTGATGTTTTGCCCAAAGACCATGTTATCTTCTCCCTTTTACCATTCACTCTCAAAATTTCAGATTTTTTTTGACTTTTTTTACTCGATCTTCATGTAGGTTTTTAGAGGCCTTTGGGTCTAGGTTTTTTAGAGTGTCTATAGGTTCCTTTTTTTCATTGGGATGTTTTTTTTCCTTGTCTTTAAAAGGTGATAGGTCTAATTTTAGTTGAGGTCATAGCCTTGGTGACCTATTTGGAGAATTTGGGGTTTGTGGCCCTAATCATTACTTTTAAATTCTTATACAATTGTCACCCATTCTTATTAAAACTTATACATGCCAACAATTCAAGTTCATTTCCATTCTAGGCCCACTTGAAATTGGCACATGAATTTTTTCCCTATGGTAGTGTAACTAGTTTTTAGAAAGGGAAACACATTGCTTTCAAGAGACAAGTTGAGAAAGTTTGCACAAGCACACCTTTTCCAACATCTTCTTTAACATGTCTTCTAATCCTTTTGTGTCCACCTAAGATCTTGCACTAGCTCGAGTTTTGGTGCTTGGTTTTTTACTTGCTTAATCATCCCATCATTTCATATGGCTTCAACATTAATTTCTCTTCAACTTTGTGCATTCGGTTGGGCTTCCCCCATTTAACAACTTATGGCCTAACTTGTTGCATCTATGGTCAACCTATGGACTTGATGGGAATACACATCCTTTGGTGTTCCCATGGGGAGCACATTATAGTTCAAAACACCATTAAAATGTTTTTTCTTCAATTGCAAGAGATGTTCATTTTCATGTTTTGCATGAAGAAACATGTCCTCTTGTCACCCTCCCTTGAGTTTTTATGTTGGTGGGTCGATATTGTGCTCACCATAAACAAGGTTTGCATCTTGATTGATGTTATTATCATCAATCCCACTCGAATGGACTTAGTTTCATGAATTTTTGTTTCTTAAATTCAAATGAACAATTGTCTTTAGGCAAAGGTTGGGCTACACTATGATTGACATCTTAGGGTCAAATGAACAATTGTCCTTAAGCAAAGGTTGGGCTATACTACAATTGACATCTTGGGGATGTGTTTCTCCTTCTTACGATAAATATATTTGGATGTTTACACCAATGATTTAATGATTTTTCTCATCAATGTATTAACATGGTGTAATCAAACAAGGGTTTTGGAAGCCTTCATTTGTTGGCACTATCTTATAGAAGCATTGTGGGAACACCTTCTGTGTGGGTATAGGGGTCGAAGAATCAAAAGTTGGCTAAATGGATAAGGTTATAGGTTTGCGTGTAATTTTTTTATTGGCCCAAGCTAACGGACGAGCATGTGTAGATTTTGGGTGCACCCATCCAATTGATAGGTTGTTTTGAATCTGCCTACTTGTTGGGTTTCTTTTCAAAATATGAATGTTAGGTGATTGATTTAATCATGTTTTTATATCATTTTATTTTTTTGGGTTGTCACTTTTTTTTTGTATCATGAGGTTTCCTATCATTATGAAATGTAAAAAAAATTCATATGATTAGTTTTTTAAATGAAATTTGTTTGATAAACATACAAATAATTAACTTCAATTCTTTTAAATCTTATTAAAATGAGATTTGAAAAATTATGAAAAATTTGACTAAAATAAAACACGTCATTTTAAAATTAAATATAAAATTCGTTTTTGAAATATAAATGTTTTTAACTAATTTGATGTTATTTAAAAAACTTCAATAAGCTTTTGATGAACATTTAATAACAAAAATCATAATGAAATTAATTTTTAATTGGTTAATCTTTTTTGTACTGTTGTTGCTTTTTATGTTATAAAATTTTATTATTTTCCTAAGATAGTATATATGCATGTATGATTTTAGGTTTTAACAAACATGCATAGTTTATAAAGTTGGGTGTGAGGTACAATGGGGTTTATAGGTGAAAATTTAGGTAAAGCAAAGGGGCTAATTTTTTTTCCCCCCCTCTTTCACAGGTTTGTTTTTTATTTGTGGGGTTTCAATGGGTATAAACAGTGGATAATTCAATTAGATTGAAAGAAATACAAGTTGTAAATGGAGTTTTAAGAAAAGGGGACAAAGGGTTAAGAATTTTTTTCTTTTCCAAAAGGGTTTTTTTTGGTGAGGAAGGGAGGACATGGTAATTCCACCCCCTTCCAAAGGAGGTTTCTTTTTAAGGATTGGGAGAGGTGAATTTTTTTTGGGATGGGGACCAACCCAAAGGTTTATTTCTTGAGTGGCATGGAAGGCAGAAGTTTGGTTGTTTTTCAAGGTAGGAAGGTGGGATTTTTTTGATTTTTCAAGGAATTATATTTCTGATGGTGTGGGATGGGGTGGTTGGAAAAAGGAGGTCTATATATATATATATATATATATAATTTAATTTTTTTTCTTATTTTGTGATATGGTGACTTAATGAAGATTTTGTACTCAAAACAATATTTTATAAAAATAAATATGTTTTTTGGAAATGGAAAAAATTCAATAGAAAAAAATTATTTAAAAAAAAAGGAGAAAGAACTAACAATATTTTAAAAAAAATTGAACACTTAATACATTTGACCAAAAAAGGGAAAAATTTAATTTTGATTTCTTTTTTTTGTGTTTAATTTTTTTAATGTACATGATAGAACAAATTGATGTTTAACAAATAATAATAATAAATTTGAGTGAAAATGAAAATAATGGTTAAATAAAACTTTAAGGTTTATGTATTAATATATTTCAAATCTAGGTTGAGATATTTAACATTTAGATGTAAACATGAGGTGTATAATTAAAATTCATAAAATGCCAAGGGTATAAATGTTTTGTTCACTATTAGACCACAATCTATCCACCAAACCATGGCTCATCAATATCCATGGTTAATGGTAGATATCTACCATAGTCAAAGTTATTAAAATTTATAAAATGTTAAGGGTGATTGATGTTTTGTTCATTATTAGACCATGATTTAGCCACCAAACCATGCATATGTTAAGTTGAAATCAACCATAGTCAAAATTACTTAAAATCAATAAAAAACAAAAAAAGGTTTAAGGTTAGGTTTAAAATTAGGTTTAGATTTTAAGTTAAGTCTTTTGTCCCATATAAATATAACATTGTATGTTTGTTATTATTTTATTTTTTTCACAATAAAAACAGTGTGATTGGTTTAAGCTTTCACCATTTGTTGATTATTTTTTGCCTCCTTTGCAAGTTTGTGGTTACGCAAGTGTATGTTTTGCCAAGTTTGTGCTTTTGCAACTGTTAATTTTGTCAAATGCTACTTCATTTGTTTGTTGTTAAATTCATTTTGGTAATTATATATTTTTTGGCACAATGGCTGATGTTTGAATGAAGGTAGTTATATTAGTTGTTGTGGTGGATAATTTAGATTTCGGAATTAGAGATGTTGCATTTGAAGCAAAGGTGTTCAGTAGGTATGGCACCTTTCATCAAATTGCAAATAGGAGCATGGAAGATCCAAGTTATGCACATTTGCATTATGATTTGTTAAACAAGGCAACTTTGACCACAATCACTTTGAATGTGAAATCGCCTCATACAGAAATGCATGAACAACATTTGCAGAAAGGCATGTTTGTGAGGGTGAAAATTTTAGCATTGAATCAAAATCTAAAAGGGTTTTTGAAAAATGTGACATGCATGTTGTCATTATAATTGAATCAACAACAATTGTGTCATTAATTCCTACATTCCAACTTGAGTTACAAAACTGCAATTACATAACAAATTATCAAATGTTTAATTTGCATTCAAAAAGGTAAATTCCTTTCCTTTCCTTTCTTTGCATCATTAAATGTTTTTTCCAAATTTACACATAAAACATCAAATAGAACCTAATGTTTATTTCATGACCAAATATATTATAAAAATAATGGAAAATATAAAAATACTGTAATGAAAAAATAAATTAAAGTGTTTTTTTTTAGCGTCAAAGAAAATCAAATGTTCACCTAATTTTCTAAGGTGGTCCATCACATGGTCCTTCGTTGTCTAAGATAGAAACCACCTATGGCCATCGAGTGTTTCTTGGTAGTCCCCTTAGTAGTCCAAGATTGAAACCACCCAATGGCCAAGTGGTTCCTAGTAATCTAAGATTGAAACCACTTGGTGGCCATTACATGGTCCTTTGCAGTCCAAGGTTGAAACCACCTAGTGGCCATTAGGTGGACCCTTGCAATCCATGGTCAAAATCACCTTGTGGCCACCAGGTGGTCCCTCATAATTCAAGGTCAAAACCACCTAATGGCCACCAGGTGATCTCTAAATGGGAACAAAAAAACTGAATTAATGGCCACAAAATGGTCCATCACAATCCAACGTCAAGATGACATGGTGGCCACCAAGTCTCCAAATGAAAAAACAACAACCTAGTGGCCACTAGATTTGCAAGTGAAAAAAAAAAGCTCTCATGGCCATCACATGGTTTCTAAGCAAAAAAGAAAACCAAAAAATGACATGGTGGCCACTGGTCATCCTTCAAAGTCCAACATTGAAATGATTTGGTGGCCACATTAATAGAAAACCCCCCCTTTTGCAACTACGTTTTCAACTAAATCTGGATTATAAAACATAGTTGAAAGTAATAAAAATAGTTGCAAAGTATTTTTGCGATTGAAAAATGTTTTTCTCAACTACAAACCAAAAAAGTTAACAAGTACAAACTAACAATGACATTCTTGTTGAAAGAGTTGCCACATTTCAACACCACATCAATAGCCATCATTAACCATTTTAGTTGCAAACTATTTTACCAACCTAGTTGTGAGATGTTGTCAACTGCCCTTGACTAATGGATGAAGTTCATCTACTAATTATGTATGATGTCAACAAAATATTTAGTTACAATTTCAACTACATTTCAACTATGTGGATTGAATGTTTAACCAATGATGTGGTGACATGTGGCACACCCAAAACATTCCACCATTGATTAACCATAGTAAAAATTAAGTCGAAAGGTAAACTATATTACAACTATGATGGTCAATGCATTTGGCCAATGGTGGGATGGCATGTGTGGTGATTTAATAAGGTTTGGGATGAATCAATAATTAAATGACATGTAGCATAACCTAGGCCTATCTATGTACGTGGTGCCTAATCATAGGCAACCATTTAATTGTCTAGACAAGGGCTAGGTTCAAACATGGCCCTTTAATCTAAACTTCTGTTAAAGCTAAACCTAGGCACTCAAGCTAGGCTTAGACATAAGTAGCCACTTAGCTTAAATTGGGGCTCAACCTAATCATTTGATTAGGCCTAGATCTAAATCACAAATAAAATCCTATTTTATTTAATTCAACCTTTAAGATTGAGCCCTTTTTGTTAGCTCATCCCAAATGGCTATTACATTTTCATGTATATTTCGATTTTCCATCATCCTAGTGCACTTGTTAATATATAATTTGGATTATTCACATGGAAGCCAAACAATATGGGACAAACATTTTAATTGTCACCTTGGGAAAACAAGCTTAAAAACACACATATGCCTACAACTAAACATTTCTAGATCTTTCTCATTTCTTGTCCAATTTGAGTGATGTAAACAACAACATGAGCCCCAATGTAAGCTTTACATTATATCTTTAAGCTTCAAAGGCAAAGGACAACCAAAATAAAACCACAAAGAGAACGAATGTACTAAATTTTAATGTGTGAATTAGGCCTATGACCGAACACTTCCCCACCTACTTTCAATGCCCATATCTTCTTTCATTTTTAATCTATTTCAAGTGTTCTAAGTGGCCATTGGTGCACTAAGTCAAGTTCTAAAACACCATTTTGAGCTTGAAAAGCAAAAAAAAAGATGTATTAGGATTCTAAATTTTCTAATAGTTTAAGTGTATGGTAGTCGACTAATTTACCCTAGTTGTAACCTTGTGATAATATAATTGCAACTTAATCAATTGCAACCTTGCTACAACTAAGTTACAACCTAGTTTTAATTTAGTTAAACTTAGAGTTAAACTAATGATTTACCTAGCCTAAGTTTACTTTTTATGCTAATTACATGTAGTAAATATTCAACAACAATGTTATAATTAATTAAAACTATTCCAAAAAAATATTATTTTTATTTATTAAAAATTTACTATTTATTCATATTTTGATACAAATGATTGAATTTGATTTTCATAAAGGATTTAAGAAAGGATTAATTTTTTTGAAAAATATTTTATTTTATGTTTTTGGTCATTGGGGCATGGTATCAATTATTTATTTATTTTAAAAAATAAATTTTCATAAATTTGGAAACAATCAGTTATCCTTAGGTGGCTATCACAAACCAATTATGACATTTTTTTAAAGTCATAAAATCATAATAAAAAATTAAACCATTTTTTTGATGAAATTGAAAATGCACCAACAATTTATTTCGTACATTTTCATAGAATCCAACAATTTCATCTCTTTTACACACACCCAATATCTTTCTAACTCTTCTTCTAAATCTCCATTTGTTTCAATGAATTCTACTAAATTACATGGAGATTTATCAACTTTTTTGAATTTTCAATTTGTAAAAGACATTTTTTAATATTAACAAATATGTTGGTTAAGGAAAAAATCCTTTTCATCTCAATTTGTGATCAAACAATGCTTAAGATCTAACATGTAAAGAAACCAATAGTAGGAAACATTGATTTCATTTTTTTTCACCATTGAAAAAGACATTTAATGTCCTTCACATCCATGTGGTATTGTTTAAAAGTTAATAGCTACCTATTGACAAGCTTCTTTGTTGGCTCATTTGTATTTGGCAATCTATTGAGCAAAATATTCAAACTATAATCATAATCACAAAACTCCTTTAAAACTCTATCAAGGGATGGAAATGTTCATGGCATTTCACTAGCATAGGATACAAAGACTTCGTATCATATTCTTGAACAACAACACTTTGCTCTTTTTCAACAAATGAAAATATTATATGAAAGTTTTAAAACTTGGCATTTAACATCAAGAAAAACATGTTGTAGGTTCTTTTTCATATTTCCATAAGAATGAAAGGAAAAAATTCAATACATCACAAATTTTGTTTATGATGTTAGAAGCTAACAAAGTTAATTCATTAGTATCACTTGAATAATCCATAATTAAGTTACCAAAAGAGGGCACAACTTCATTTCTTCTTTAAGTTTTAAACTCATGGAAATTGTAGAATGTAATGCATCATTAAATAACCAATGTTCATTGGATTGATTTAAAACACAAATAACGACAATGGGAAAAGGGTAATTGTAATAATTTGAGAGATGTGCCATGTTGAGGGGGTGGTACTTGACTAGTAACCCTCACAATAGTTTGTTTGTTATAATAAGACACAATAGCTACTTAAAACTATAGTATCTTTTGAAACATGTGGTGGTCTTGCTAGTAAACCTATGAGACAATAACAAATAAATTAATGTTCAATCCTATATGATAAAAAAATAGTTCTGAAATTAACAAATTGTTTAAGATAAACAAATGTTTTTACCTTGTTTTCATTAGTATTTAATGTCCTTGGGTGAATATTAATTTCAACATAAGCAAACACATCATGTGCCCTTTTGGACATCTAGATATCAAAGTTGGTAATCACAAAATGACATTTTGCTAATGTTGAAAGAACATAAAATTAATTTATTTATTCCACCAACCTAGTCAAAACTACATTCTAGAAGGGAAATTTACTTTTGGACACTAATGCAAAGTAAGAAATTTAAGACAAACATTCTCCACAAATTGGATTGATATTTTTTTTCATAATCAAAAGATCAAGGTCTTCAAGGAACTTTTTTTTATTGTCAAACCCCATCATTTTTCTTGAAAAAATCTTTCATAACAATGTTTTTAAAAAAAAATCCTTAAACACATTTAACCATATTTTTGTCAGTTGTTTTTCTTCTATTCCATTCATTACACTATTCATTTCTTTTTCAAACTTCTTTGCAACAATTATAAGATCTGCATCCTACATATTTTTAAAAAAATGTCATTTCATTTATTTTGCAACATGAGATTAACCCCTTTTTTGTTTGAGTTCTTGGATTGGATGCATTAATTGGACCATTATAGCAAAGAATGCATTGCATAATTTGAGCACGCTCAAGATCAACATTTTTGTTATCATTTACATAATAGAAAGCCCATACAAAAAATTTACTATGTGGTTTCTAGAATTTTTTTTGAACATGCAACTTCTTTAGGTGGTCTTCATATTTCTTTCTTCAATTTTTGGAATTATGATTATTTCAATTTGCACACTAGGATTATCCTTAGATCTTTCTTCCATTTTTTTAATAAATACATCATTCATGTAAATTTCACATGTTTTATTGTCATTAACTATATTTTCATTAAATAAAATTGGTTCATTAGTAGTTTTCACAAGAATATTATCAGGAAAATAGAGAAAAATAACCAACTTATTATTGTACTCGGAATAATTACAAATCCCACAATATCCAAATTACAAAAATTACAAAAAAAATATAAAACAAGATTTTAAAACTTATTTTACAAACAAATGTTTTAAGGTAGGTGTTTTGGGTTCAAAAGATTAATTGAAAATCCTACTCACTTTTCTCTTTCATCATTATGATGCGAAAAATTGGAGTTTATTTTGCATGAAATATATAGAAGGTTAAAATGATGTTGTAGTAAAATATTCATTATTCCTACACACAAATAAAACAATAATATCAATAAGTAACTAAATTTTGATAAAATTAGAAAATTAAAGAAAATTAAATTAAAAATATCAATAAGTAACTAAATTTCAACAAAATTAGAAAAATAAAAAAAATTAAAAAAAACAAAACAAACTCAAAAAAATTTTAATAAAAAAATAATAAAAACAAATCTAAAAAAAGCAACACAAATAAACAAATAATGTAATCAATCAAACAAAAACAAGGGGCAAAAGGTAGAGACTTACATATTAAGGGAGGTTGCTACCAAGTTTTGAAATTCCTAATTCCCAACTTGCAACACAAAAGCAAGGGGTAATACCTACACAATAACCTTAAAACACACAATAACAAAGGTAGGCAGGGGATAAGTAAGTAAGTGGGTGAAAGGTACTTGAGAGGCAAAAAGTTGGGCAACAAGATTGGCTCCTACTTAACATTCATCCTTGGATTGTAAGGCAAGTGAACACACAAGCATAAGAAGAGCAAGTAAACACATGTAAGTAGGTGGGCTTAAGCTTGCATAGGCAAGTGTTCACATAAGCAAGGTTTAACATACAAAAACAATGATATTCAAGAACATAAACATCGATCCAACTTAGATTCAATTTATTGAAGATTTGGTTTTGTTTGTAGCAAAGGGAAATAAGGTTTTGTCTATTATAGAAAATCCTTTTCTTTGTTAGTTGGTCATGTGGTAGAATTGCAAAGTGTCATTCCCTTTTTGCAAAACACTCGTGCAATAACATATATTCGCATGTTAGCCATGGATTACTATGAAAAGGTATGTGCTTCCTCCTTTTGGAGATTGTGTTATTATTACCATCACATTTGATTTGTGGATGTTTAAGACAAGGTTTGACACATTTGCATTACTTGTGAATTTCAATAATGAAGAATGGGTACATTGTCAAATTACCATCGAATTGTTTGAGGCTCCAATATTTTTTGGGTGAAAGCATGGTTAGGTGACTTGTTTTTGACATTTTGAAGACTTCACATTTCACACTTGCTAAATTCCTACACTTATGATAATTATTAAACTATAAATATATAATTATCCCTTATGGTTTTTATTAAAAGTATTGATAGACCACCATTTATATATCATTAGACATGTGATTGGTCCAACAATTAATGTGAAAATTCAAGAATGTTTCAATGTGAAATGGATTATAAACAATAAAAAATGATGGAAATCATGGTATTTTAAAAAATTAAATTAAATTTCTTATATTTGGAAAGTTTCATTGCATCTTATTTTTAAATTCCTCATTTGATGGTGGTTTAATTTTCAATTTTTATTTTGAAATTAATATGGTATTTTTTTTAGTTCACATTTTTCATTCTATTTGTGTGACAAACATAGTGTCATCATTTCAAAAATCCATGATGAGTCCACCCTTTTCTTGGAATCCATCTATACCTTTTTATGCAACTTCCATTAAAGTATATTGCGACATAGATGTTTGAAACTTTAATAATGCTAATGTTGAATATGGCTTTATATTTTAAGTTCATTTGTAATTCAAAAACCTTTGACTTTGACAATCCAAATAGTCCCCTTGATTATGCTTCCACCCTTTAAGGGTTTTTTTAATTAAAGAAGCAAACATTAAAAGGAATCTTGTCCATTTCAACCTAGGTGTTTATAACTTGTGTCCAAATCAACCATTTTTGCCATTATAGATGTAACTATCTTTTATGGCACTTGGTAAAAACGACTTATAATCACATAAATGATTACAAAATGATTCACAATTGCATGTGACTTATACTTGCAACTAATGTTAATTTGGATGAAAATGAAAATAAAAAATACATTTATATCTTCCATTTTTTTAATGGCATCCCAAAATAAATGAAAATGTAGTTTTTGTGACTTGGAAGGTGATTTATAGGCCATTAAACACCACATGACATTTTTTCAACTTGATTTGCGACTATAAATCCTAGTTGTAAATGCTCATGTAATTAAATGTGGAAAAAAACAAAGTTGGCCAATGAAATTGTTTGATTGATTGGTCTAATTTTTTTCTTGAATTTTTTTCAATGAACTAACCTTTAAATGTGTAGTAGGGTTTGGTGGGTTTGTGAAAATTTCATGGCAATTAATGGTATACATAGGGCTAAGTAATAGGTAAGATATGTGTGTCTAAGTAGTAGGTATTTTATCATCTTCATATGTCATAATGTCTTTGTATTAATTAACTAGGTAATTAATTATGCTATGTAATTTATTTATTAAATAGGTTCAAGTTTAGTTGGTAATAACTTTGTAATTTATTAATTAGGTAGGCTATAAAATTAATCTATTAAATAGGCACTAAGTAGGATAGGTAGTAGGTACTTTATCATGTCGATATGTGATTTTAAAAATAATAATTACTTAATTAAGTAGGCAATGTAATTTATTTATTGAATAGGCTAAGTACTAAGTAGGAGGAGTAATTTATGACCCATTTATAAACATTAGATAATGAATAAATTATATATCATACATTTAAATTACATTTTTTGGGTACAATTATGATTTATTATTTTAAAAATTGTATAATGTGATTTCTTAAATCAAATAGAGGTTTGAGATGTGAAAAAACATAATTTATTTTTACATTCAATTTTATCATTATTTAAAGTAAAATTCCTACAATATTACATGTGTAAATTTTATAGAATATATACTTCCATAAAATAGATAAATAATTTAGATTAATCTCTTACATCAAAAATAATATGGTTCATATAAGAACTTTTGTTATATTTCTATTAAAATTTATGTATGATCCATTTATATATATATTGTATGTTAATAAATTATATATCACACATCTAAAATAAATTTTATTGGTAAAATTATGATATATCAAAAGAAAAATTGTATAATATAATTTTTAGAATCAAATGAAGGCTATATATATATATATATATAAATCATGTGCTTGAATTTATTTTTTCCAAGGAATGGTCATTAGTATTCAATAACAAAATTCAAGTATTTTTCTTTTCAAATCAACTTATATTTTTTTAAGGAAAAAAATTGTGTACATTATTGAAAAAATTCAAGATTAAACTTTAATCTTGTCATTTGAACAAAATCTTAATAAAATATCAAAGATAAAAATGATGTTTTGTGTATTATTTTAAATGAAGTAGGTTAAATAAAATTCACATTGTTATTTTGTCACATGAAGTGGGTGGTTTGGTGGTAAAGGAGTTGATTTCCATCCTTTGGGTTCAAGGATCAATTCCCACCAATAATATTATAATAATAGTAATAATAATAATAATAATAATCAACATCTAAATAATAAATATGTAAATTAATATAAATAATATGATTACATTGTTTAATTGCAAAATGACAATGCCACATAAGTTGGTTTGGATGAATGAAAAGTTCATGGAAGTCACATTTTCATGTGACTCTCATTATAACTTGATGTCACTTTTTTTTTTTGTGACTATAATTTTATGCAACTTGTCCAAAACAACTAAGCCCTATAGCAAGTTGCACATGATAATTATGACTAGAAATTAATCATTAATCTGGTTGTCAAAGGTGACTTTGTTTTAGGAAACTTTTGAATTTGCTATTGCCATGAACTTGGATTATGGTTGACAATTGCTACATTTGTAAGATAAGGTTCTTAATGGACCTACGTGGGCTATAACTTGAGTAGTCATTAAGATTTTGAGCCATGTGGTTAAACAATGCATTTTAAATCAATGGAGGCATTTTTATGTGATGCTTTCAATGTTGGCATTATCATCTTTTTCATTGTTGCCCTTGTAATGTTGAAAATTAATCAATTCATAACTAAAAATCCTTATGTAAAAATGGTAGGGGAGGTAGTGATTGTTTTACAACCCTTTTTGTCTTTGTCTATTGCCTTTGACGAAGGCATGGCTCACAACATGTTAACACTAATGTTAGACCTAAAATATAGGGGAATGTAATGCATCAAGGAGTATATTAGGCTTGAAAGAACCAAGGTTGTGGTAGAGGATTATGACACAAAGGTCTTCGTTCCTATGTTGGTGAAGGTGTATCACTTTTTGAATCTAGGACATACATATGCACTTGTTAAACATCTAGTTGGACATACATTTGCACTTGTTAAACATCTAGTTATGACCCAATGATTCCTTATTTGAGGCTCTTACTTCACATGAAGAAACAAGCAAAGGTTTGTTTAGATTTGAGTTATGTTTGTATTGTCCCATTAATGCATCTATTGAAGATTTGATGTTTTTTTATTGTGATGAAAGGAACATCAAAATAAATTTCCAAATGTTGGGTTTTTAGCTCAATAAACTTTTGGTGTCTTTGGTTCACAAATTGAGATGAATCATATATTTAGCATTTGTGGTGTGATCACAAGTGTGAGGCAATGTTAGATTGGTGTGGAGAACTTTGACAAGTTAGTATGATACAAAGACTTGGGCATCTAATGTTAGGTGTGATTGTCCCTTTTGCAGACAAGGCTGCTGAGAATTTTTTAAAAGCTTAAGACCCAATTGTAGAAGAGCACAAAAATGAGCTTAAGAAGAACCACACCATGCTGATTGATGCACAATAATCTAATGTTGCTTTTGGTAAAGGAAGAACATGACAATGAAGGGCATCAAATGTAGACTTGGCAACCCATTTTCTTGGATTGTTAATGAGATTTCAAGGACATAAGTCAAGTAGTAGGTAATGAATTTTCATAATTCATGTTGATTCACTTAATGACAACTTTTTTGAACCAACATTAGATAGATGCACAATTTCAACTTGTTTTTTTTGTCTCTTGTGTTTTTGTCAACATTTTGTATTTTGTAGACTAGTGATGTTCATTACTAATGTGTAGTTCCCACAACCTCAATTTTGGAATACTAAATTTTTATGATTCATTGATTTTTTCAAGAACATATTCTTTTTGTGTTTTTTGGTTTGCACTTTGCATTCTTGGTAGAACTTTTGTGCATTTCTTTGGCCTTTTTGTTGGATGTGTAAGCACCAAAAACATTGAGCATATTGAAACTCAAAATTTTCAATGTCTTGGGCTATGTTGGATGGCTAACATGTCTCTTGCTAAATGCGAGTTCTGGATCAGATTAGTTTTTGTATGAATGGGAAAAAAAAAATACAAAAATCCATGCTACATACTTATAGTGATCAATTATTACATACCAATTCGTAAATCATTTGGACAAGTATATCTTCACATCAACATCGGCATTTGGCATTTCTTGGAATATATAGAATAGTCTAGTCTGTTCAAAATATATATATATATATATATATATATATATATATATATATATATATATATTACTCACACCATTATGATACTTAAAGTCTTTGGACCCTACAATACTTGTGCCTGCTTAACGAGAGTAAGTAGGCATTGCCATTCTTACAAAGCAAGCTTAAGATTATTTTTTTGGCAGTTCTTTGATTTTGTTTCAACCTTCAGTTATGGGTTTTTGAAAAAAATTCAAAGAACCTCCAGTTTTGGGTTTTTGGAAGAAATTTAGAATAATAATAAACCTCTGGTTCTAGGTTTTGGAAAAAAAAACTCAAAGTACCAGTGGGTCTCATGAGAGAACTACCTAAGAATAGGCAGTTTCAGGTAGGTTCTTCAACCAGTTGCTTAACCTCCCAACTCCCAACCCTAGAAAGAACCTTCCCCTCCTATGTCTCATGATTTGTGTATGTCAAGGTTCATGACAGTGTTGGACCCATGGTTATATGGTGGATAAAGCCACAAGGTGTGAGGCAAGACACGGTTCCCAAATTGTGGGGCTAGACTCAGCTATTCACTTCTCTTATTGGGCTATTTATTTTGAGAATTTTCTCACCCCGGGGCTTTACCCTACATAAAATGGTTGTTTCCACCCATTGGAGGTTTGGGAAGGAGTTAGGTGATAGAGCGAGTGAAATGCCTTGTAAAATAATTGAAAAAATAAAATTCTGAACATAAACAAAAAAATTAATTACATGGAGGTATTTCTGAACAATTTTTTAAAGAAAGTGTCATTAATTAATGCTAGATTTTTCTTGGCATGCTTGCAACCAATTCTAAATCATAGAACTTCAAAAAACATTGATGTTAACATGCAACAAATTTTGTTATTTCAAAATAACAATCATGGACTAGGTATGCCTCAATTGTCAATTTTACAAGTATGATTTTTGGATTTCTAGTCAACGTTAGCTACATGTAATGACATGAGTCAAGAAGCTCAAATTCAAAACAGTTACTAACGTAGTACCTAGTATGCAAAAGGGTCAAGGCAAATACCTAGCAGAAGTAAAAAAAACAAGAGGCTCTCTTAATTGATACACCAATTTCAACTAGCCTGGCATAGCATCCAAAGTTAAAACAACTTTCAATCTTAGCAGCTTTCAACCTGCTAACCTTTTTCATCACACCAACTTTGGCTAGCATCAAAGTTTGAGGATCTTAGTAGTATAGACTCAATACCAACCAGATTGAAGTTTTAAGTCACTCAATCACAAGGGTTTGAGCTAGCATCAAAGTTTCAGAGACGCTTTCACTCATGCCGGTTTCAGCTAGCATCAAAGATGTTTAAGAGAGGCTTTCAATCACTTGAGTTTCAACAGGTAGCATCAAAAGTTTAACAGCGGCTTTCAATCACACCGGTTTCAGCTAGCACCAATACTTTGTTACTAAGAGACGCTTTCAAATCGCTCCAACTTCCACAAGAAGTCTTCAGAATTTTTAGATTTAAAAAAAATTCAAGAATAATTAAGATATTGGAGCAAATAGAAGCTCAATATGTGATAAAAGGAAATTTAAAGGCTCTTTAACCCTAAACCTAAAGTTGGCCTCTCATTCAAGCAGAACAACACTTCTACTATATTGGGTTTTGATTCTCACTTTGTTTAGGTTTTAGGGTTAGGGTTGAAGGTTAGGGTTTAGTGAACATTATGCAAGCTGGGTACTAGGGGGAAACATAAAACATACATGCATGCATGCACTGTACTTACTATCTCTCGGTATAATAATTGTAGTTAATTACCTTCCCTTTCATGGCCGCTGAGTGCCAGGCCGTGTTGCAGAGGAACGAGATCGGAGCTGCTGTCGAGAATCTGGCTACATGAAGTTGTAGGACGCATGAGCAAGCTCGGTTGTACATTAGTGGAAGTCATCTCCAACAATGTTTCTCTCACTTGCTCAGCTCGCATCAATTCCTTGTCTCGAATCTGCAAGCACATGATCAGTAGTACTATTAGTACCGTCGCAATGTGCTCAAGGTTCCCAGAGCCGTGAATAGTTCGCAGCACAGAGGCACAGAGAGAGAGAGAGAGAGAGAGAGAGAAAGGGGATATACCACCTCAGCGTTGAAGACATTTAGTACGAGGCCACGGAAAGTGGTGATGTTGGCGTGCACAACATCAAGTCCAAGAGCGTCTAGGGCTTGCATTAGCTTGACAAATACTCCGGGCCGTTTCTCACAGAAGATTCTTAGACTGAAGAGACGACCGTCCATCTTATTCACCTCGACCTGCAGTAACAGAACTTTAGAACTGCAATCTCTGCATCATTCAGAAGTCGAAGCATCATGTTACAAATTTCTTGCTGGTCGTGGGTCTAATTAGATTTGAAACCGATGGAATCTTTCTCAAAGTTCGCAATAAATAAGATGGAAAACAGGTCTGCATTCATCACGACTTCCTTGCGGCTCGGAACCGCATTTTCCTCCCTTGCGCGATATCTCGAGAGTGATGAGAGCTTACCTGCATGGGTTGAGGGAGCTCGTCCGATTTTCTGTCAACGGCATCAACAATGACTTGATCCGCTTTTGTAGAGCATCGAGCTGCCTCATGATCAGCTCCACCTTTTCCCTCCTCACCCATTGTGCCTGCAGCTGCCAGCTGATCCTCTATCGAGGTACTAGGCACGCCACCAGGCCCATCCTCCTCGTCTTTGCCGTCCAGCAGCAGCTCATCTTGCAGCTCCTTTACCTGCTGCTGCAACTCCTTCACATACTCAATGGCGTCCCCAAGAATCGAGGCCCGGTCCATCTGCATCCATGCATAATATGTTTCTACATATGTCAACTTTAAGAAGCAATCTCTGCAGTGCCGTAACTATCTCATTTGTTTAGATTGCAAGGCTCTCGAAAGAAGCAGCATGTACCTTGGTGATTTTGGGTACCAAAGCGCGCAACGAATAGAGACGCTCGTTCAGCTTCTTCCTGCGCTTGCGCTCAGCAACCAGATTCTTGGACAGGTGACGACGAGCTGATCGAGGGCCACCCTTTTCATCATCGTCATCCATAGGGTCGCTGCAATCGGAAGAGTCGCCTCTCATCTCCTGCTTCACGTCGCCATCGTCTTTGGACAGACCACTCCCACGCGGCGATTCCGCCATTGCAACGCCGGTTCCGTGATTTAGAGAATGCGTCACAAGGGGTCCAGGTAACTGCTGCATCAGGTCATGTTCAATTGCTGTGTCACAACGCAGCAATGGATCAACTATATTGCCCCCTTCAAGGCTCTGATGATCCCTGTTGCCCATGGAAGCCCCGCTGCTTTTCTCTGGAATGCTCGAGCCTCCTCCCATCAGATGAGCGTCTAGAAAGGTGCCTTCTTGATCCCAAGGGTGAGAGCTCGCCCAAGGAACGGAACCGTCCAGAGGGTAATGGCGGGAAGACATAGCAGGAGAAGGATGCGAGTAGTAGAGCTTGACCGCTTGCTGATCCATCATTCCTTGTCCACTTCCAGAATCAAGGCCGTTGCCAATATTGACCTTTGAGGTTCCAGCTTGCCAAGGATCCCCACAACAAGCTCTTACGTATTGCACCAGCGGTGCATTTTCTGTGACCTGCTGCAAAAGATTGCGTTAGCTGGAATGACAACGAACAAGCTGCTGCAGAAGTTGGCTCTTACAAGCTCAACGGAAACGGCCATGATCAATGTTTTGGCTCGGAACAGAAAAGAGAACATGGGTGTTGGAATCGAAGAAAGATAACTTCTCTTGGGTGTTGAGGAATGGAAGAAAGTGAACTTGGGTGCTGAGGAATCGAAGAAAGAGAACTCACATGATTCGCCACGCCCAGCTCCACGAGGCCACTTTGAACGGGGATGCAAACTTTGGTCTGCACGGGCACTTCCTGCAAACCAAAAACAAAGCACGGTCTGCATGAAGTCAGGTTTAAGTTTTTTCTGCTGCACAGCTACTGTAATTCACGATTCATCAACTTGTGCACGGCCGCACACATCCAAGGTACTGTTGAACATTGAGTCCCTGCGAGTTGTTAGGAGAAACCTCGTAGCTGGAACGTGCCTGACCATCCACTGTAGATGGTTCAAGATGAATCCATTTCGGCTGGCCCCCTAGAAACACACGCCCTTGAATTCTGCATTCAACACCTAGACCAACACTGCCACATTAGAAACACATCCCACCAGCTTGGAACCTCTTGCTATGAGAATATCCCTGATTTGAATCCAACCTCAACCTTGAACTCATTCGGAGGGTGCTGTTCTTAACTACTGTGCGGGCAATTTGGTAGCAAGTCAGAAAGCTTGAAACTCAAGCATATGTGCTGTGCAACGACAGTGCAGACGTACCCAGAGTCCAGGGACACAGAGGAAGGCATGTTGGCGAGAAGAGCACAGATGTGAGTTGGCGGATGCAAAACTTTCACGTCAGGGCAAACGCCTGCTTCCATGTATCGCCTGCTTGAGGAAGATGTGGCCAACAAGTTATTGGGCGCCGTTGTTGCACCATTTTCTTCTTCTTCTGCTCCGCTGCAACAGCAACCCACCCAGTCCAGCGACCTGTTGCACCATCCATGGCCAAATCAGCGAAGCCCGGGACTTATCGATAATCTTCTGTACACATTCTTAGAAGAGTGTTGTTTGCAGGTTCCAGTGTTGGAAATCTAGACCTGAGCCAGGGAAACTTGTACTAACCGTGAATCATCACGAAGGTGCCAGAAGACAGCGTAATCCCATCCTTTAGGTCCTACAATGGAACGAAGACGTTCCTGAATTCCTCCCACTCCATGCTTCGCCATATTGCTGCCGTACTATCAACTACTGTCTGCAGCGAAGACAATCCGAGAACTCACTTGGTAAAAACAACCAACAATATACAGAACTCGAATCGAAGCAAATACGCATAGCGCTTCTCGAGTGGAACATACAAGTAAACCTGACCAGCAAGCCAATGAATTCCTCCAGATTCTCAGTTCCTCTAGATCCAGCTGGTGTATGAAGGACTTGAGTGCAATCTTCCGTATCCGAGAAGGACATTCCAAAAGAAAACTGCACACTCTAGCGTATTTGTCGATCAATGGATTCTCCTATCAAGGACATAATAGTATGACAACAACGTCTTTGCAGCAAGATTACTGCAGCATATTATACATGTGATCGTCTACAGTGCCGTACAGGACTGTAACACATACTTTCTCAGGAACGTGTGCACGCAGAATGTCTGTATCGATTGGATTTTTCAACATCCGAATGACGTGCTTCGAACGGTGTGGCTGGTCCAAGAACAGCAAAATGACAACATACTGATACAGATTCTTGCTGTGTAGATTTCATCTCTTGTAGGTCTCTGAATGAATGGCTAGCCTGCGTTGCGACTGTTTCATGGACATGATCATGGAAGTATATAACTGGTGAGCATCGAGCATCATTCCTAGGCAGTCAGAATCCTTGATCAATCAAGGCAAGCGGCTTGCCTCCTGCAAACCACGAGAAAAATGCGTCGCAATCACCTGATCCCGGGCGCAGTAATCTAGACAAAGTTTGCAAGAAAATGACAACGGTCGATCAATCTAATGTAGCGCCTCTTGCAATCTATTGCACCAGTCGAGATCTCTTGAGAACAGGAATCTATTTCCTGTCGATATCTCTTTAGAACAACAAAATCCGCCGCTAACGATGCAGACTGATCCAAGAAACATCGTACTGCTCACCACATCACAGATCTATGCACAATCAATTAATCCGCCACAGAGCGAGAACCTCTTCCCTTACCTGCCAATCTCCATTATCACAGAATCCTCTAGTGCAATTTCACACACAAAACAATGATCGAAACTAGATACGTCGAAGAGAAATCTGTTTACACACAAAAGCCTGGCCAGGAGGAAAGCTGCAGAGCTGCTGCAAGAAATTATCAGGATGATATCCAACGCTGATCGAGCGGGCGCCATAACGCTCTGCCCCGGGGACGTTAAACTACGACGAGTATTTATCACTCATGAATTCAACATTATACGAACACATTCACCAGACGCGCATGGACATCGATCTTGATGGAAGAGTAAAGTTTAGACTCTTCCACGATCTCCACCTCCAAATGGTCACCACAGCTCGTAGCTGGTAGTATGTACAACACCAGTAAAAGTATTGAAATAATCATCGTAGTACTTACCAATCGAGACGACGTCGAAGACGAGTATGATGATGATGAGTACTAGTGATCTGTCCACATGAAGCTCCAGCGGCAGCAGCAGCAGCAGCAGAAGTTCATGGAAATCAAGACGTGACGTGACTAGCTATAGGGGGAAATAGATCGAAGTACTTGCGCGCACAAAACACATCAACAAGAGGAAAACTGTAACGACAACAACAGCAAGAACAACAACAGCGGTGTCGTTGTGGTAGTGTAGCAGCGAGGAAGATGATCCTATTCCCGTGCGTCATTCCTTTTGCGTTTTTGATGGCTTTTTTTTTCTTTTTTCTTTTTTCTCGGTGGGGAATGGGGGTTTTGCTCTTTTTTTTTGGGTTTGTGGTTGCATGGATGTGAAATTGTTCAAATGTGAATTTTGTTTTGGCTGATGCTTTTATTGTGATTGATCAACAGCCCCCACTCAACAAGTGGTGGCGTTCCAAAGTACGCAACCTTGCCTCATGAAGCTTACTTTGGGAACGCCCCATTCTAAGGACATTATTGATTGTCAAGGCCTATGAGATTTTTTTTTTCAGTTTTCTTCATGATACCCAGTGGGCGGGTGCTTAGAGCAAAATGGTCACTCCTCTGCAGGCATTTCAGGGAGAGGGGTTAACTTCTTTTGTTTGTGGTTGCATGGATATGAAATTTTGAATGTGATGTTTTTCTGGCTGGTCTTTTCATTGTGATCAATCAACCCTAATGTGTAGTGTAGGGTAATGCCCAAGGAAAGGGGCATCCCCCAAATAAGATTACTTTGGTAACACTTTTGGCTCTGTGGGCGTTAAGGAGCGTGAAAATCTATGATAAATTTTATTATTCTTTTTTTTTCTGTGATACCCGGCGGTTATCAAGAGGAAAATGAGAAAAAGAGGGTGGTGGGTGTTTTGAAAAGTTGAATGCTCACTCCTGTAGGCATTTCAAGGAGTGGGCATTTTTGCTTTTTGAAATGCATGGCACTTCTTGCATATGATTTTTTTTGCTATGTAACATTGCCTTGAAATACACTAGAAAAGTTCCCCTAGGTTTTTATGACTTTTTTTATTCCCTTTCTATAATATGCCATAAAATTTCAGGATGACCAAATTTCTTAACAACTTTTCTTTTGGTGGAAAAGTCCTAAAAACTAATTAGTTGGAAAAAAGTGCTAACCACCAAAGTGTTTTTGCAAGATGATTGCCCTCCTCTGCAATAATAATAATAATAATAATAATGCATGTATTTATTTCCTAAGTTTTAAAACCTTGTAAAAACCCATCCATTGGATGCAATGTTTTTACTATGTGATCCATAATTGTTGTTAGTTTTTTTTTAAACAAATCCAGTTTTGACACTTATTTGCTACAACACCAGCATTTAATATTCCTAACAACACACCATCGAGTGTCAAACCCGGCCTCCAAAAGTTGTTTATGATTTTTGATGATAAACGGCCTAGTCAAACTGGGAACCAGCCACGGGGTACCTATTCATTATGTGTAAAAGATTTATCACTATTTATTGTCATGAGAAATTGTGAGCTTTTCAAAAGTCCTACACAGAAAAAACCCTCTCTACGGTCTAGAGTTACTATCCATGACCAAAACATCATCAAATTTGAGCATAGTCAGCCAAAAGGTTGGTTTGGCTTTGCCATGATTTGATTTTCAACTTTCTTTCTCTCTCATGAAAATGTGTCGTCGGGCTATAAATGAAATCAAGATGAATCTTTATGACAAGCACCAATATAGAAGTAAATGTTTATCATGCAACATGTGCCCTCTTTTCTTTAGTTTTCTTTCATGATTTCTAAGACAATTGGCATTTTGTTGCAAAGCATATCATGTAGCCATCTTGGTGCATTTGGTTGCAATGCACATCAGCATCTTGGGTAAGGGAAGTTCAATTGTGACTATAAAGTTTCGCACTTAACTATTTCATGCAGGACATAGTACATACTTTGAAGCGAGTGTGTGTGTGTGTGTTTGTTCCCTCGTCCCCTTTACTCCCCCCCCCCTCTTTGATTCACTCAACCTTGCAAACAATGATGTTGATTCGGCCTTTTAATGGCCCACCTACGGTTACATCCTTGTACCTAATTATCCTCACTGTAGTCAAGTTGGTGTGTAGTACATGAGCTGAGTACATGAGCGAGGATATAGGCACTGTAGGAAAGGACATGGGTGCTGCATTTTTCTGGCAGGGATTTTGCATTCTCATTCTCTACATTTTGGATGAGAAGAAAATGATGTACACAGAATAGGAAAACCACAATTTATTACCACTGGCCATTAACTGGAGTATCCCCAATAACTAACCAGGGGTCAGTAGACCCTTGCTCATGGAATATTTCTAGTGGGAGCCCAGGCATTTTGTGAATATTCCTCCCAACCAAGGGTCCTTGGTTAAGGGTCACAAAAAGCCTGGACTTCTTACCTCAGCATAGGCAAAATATGTTTTGGTTATTTTTTCTTGTGATATCTGATGGGTGTATATGCCAAGGGAAAAGAAGGGAAATGATCACTAGAGCAGGTATTTGGCTTTTCAAAATGCCCTGCCCTTTGCCAAGGAGAAATTCCTTGGCAAATTTGTTTGATAAGGTGCTCTTCTAGAAATTTTCTGCCAGTGGTTTACAATTTTGTAAGGCACATCTTATGTACAAATCTCGCGTAAAGATTGAATGCAATTGGATGGTTCAATTGAAAAATTGAGGGGTTACATAACTAGTTTTTTTTGGGAGGGACAGGGGGTTGGGGGGGCCTGCATAGGCACTTCAGGTATTTAGATATTTATCACAATAGGTGTGTGTTGACAATAACATTGAAAATCCAACATACCATGCTAAGTTTATGATTTTGGGAACATTAAAAACCCAAAACAAATTGAGTCTTGTTAAAGTATGTATTTTCAAGTCCTCATCCCTCAAGTCGAAATCATACACAGTTGCAAAGTTAAGGCCCATGGGTAAGGTAGAACCCAGAAAGGATTGGAACTTGAGAGAGAAGTAGGTGAAGAGTACTTGTCCCCACCAACCTTGAGCAACACTTTGGGATTGGTGAGGACGGATGTTTGTTGTGATGTCCAGCAAACACTTGAGCACACCCCCCCCCCCCCCCCACCTTGTCATGTTCAGGTTGCCATTGTATCCTTTTCCCTCTTATATTTTTTGTTGAATAAATTCCAATACTTTGTTCTTCTTTAAGAGTGACTCACTCCCCATTAGTCCCAGTAACACATACAATCTCCTTAAGCATCTTAACATATTTGTATATCACCCCAAATTGTACATCAATTGTAGTTTGTTGGAAAACATGAAACTAAAATAAAGCTAATAAATTCTGTTAGAACCCGGTGATGATTTTCTCCAACCATGGCTCCTTATATAGATGGTCTATATAGCAACAGCACACCGTCCATTGTGATGCTTGTTATGACTCAGTCTTGGATGAACCCGAATGTAAAAAAGATCTGCCAGAAATTTCCTTGTGTATTTGGACAACAAGTTTTAACATGTAATTTTTGTGCATTACTGAAACCAGGTGTGCGCTCAGCTATTGCTTCACACAAGCCCTTATTTTGGTGATGCCCTCAACCTTGGCCTTTTTAGCTACACTTGGTTCACACTCGGTTCTACCTTCAAAATCTATCCTAAAACCTACTTCCACAACCTCTCTAGAAGGAGGATACGAGGTGCTTTTAAGTAACTAGACACATGTAAAATGTACATATGTAAGGGTTAGAGGTTGGTCATATATAAGTAATAAGAAGAGAAACTGAGTGAACCACCATTGCTATCTAGCAAATGAGAACTCAATGGAAAACTGTATCCTGTGAACCCATCATTCATCCATCCCTCACATTGTGCTGGTGGCTGTTCGTGCAACTGGGGCCATTGTTGGTAGGATTCACACCAATGTAATTGAACTACTGAGATGGTATTAAACTTGGGATGAAGTTCCACACCTTAGAATGATTTCTAGATGGTGGTGCAATACGATATACAAAGGTTGAATTTCCTCCAAATTCTCAACCCCAAAGTGAACCAGCACCCACCAGTGCAGTTGTCAGGAAACATGAAGGATGGATGGATGGTAAGTGGTCAAGGAAACAGATCTCTGTTGGTTTCCAGTTTCCTAGCTAACCAGGGTGGTTACCTGATTTATTATTGTTTTAAAACCTAACCAGTGCAATTTCTCAGAAGTTGAAATTTGGTGTAGAACATGCCATCTGAATACACACAAAAAGAACTTTAGGGAGTCTTTCCGATGGCGGAATTGGCTGCCAGAGCCAATTCCAACTGATTGTATTTTTCGACCCAGACCCCACATGTACCACTACTACCTATGAGTTAACCCTAACACTTGTCTACCGCTACTACCTATGAGTTAACCCTAACAGACTTCAACAACCCTTCAAAGGCTTTTTCACTGTGTGATTTGATCAGCAATCAAAATCCAATTGGCATGAAAAGTCCAATTGCAAATCTGAAACTAGTCTTTTACTAAGGGTTTTTTTCACCTTTTTGGAACTAGCTTGCACCACATTAGAAGAACACCAATTTCTTTGCTTCTAGAAATTTGGTGTATGTTACCCATAGCACCTCGTTAACTTTTTACGCAAGTCTGTTGAATAACTAATTTTTAACAAATTTTCATTTCAACAAATAAAATATTCCCAAAGATTCAGTATTCTTCTTCACAAAAAATTTACTCTTTGGAAAAAAACAATTTTTCAACATTTTTAACATTTCTGAAAATAATGTAATTAGTGTCAAAGCTGCGAAAGTACTATGGTAAACACCCAAAAGGCCCCAAGTTGTACCCTGAAAATTGGGCTTCTACAAACTCTAGCAGCAACTCAAAACAGCCCTTATCTCATGTTCTTTCAAGTTGGAGCTATAGACACACTCCATTGGTGCTGGGCTAGTGTTTTCATCATTATGACTACCAAATCTCAGCTTTCTCACAAATAAAATATAACAAAAGCATATTTGAAGCCTACTTCCCACTTTCGAAGCCTTTGAAGGTAAAGATCTTCTCACCATTGTGCAAAAAATTGATGAAATTTCTATTTCAGATTGAGCTCATTGGTTGCAAAATTATTTAGAAGGTTTGCAAGGGTTATTTAGAAAAGCCCAAGCTTTCATAGATTGAAAATAGCTTTAATATGATTTAGGTGAATAGTGTGGTTTAAACTACATCATTTCAAATGTACAATTGTGTAATCAATTTGGAACTTCCAAATTGAATGGCTAGGAGAAATGAAGAATTAGGTATTAGCCTATAAAGGTCCAAGCAACGGTCTTTTATTTAAACAACTCGCCTATTTAGCTAAGTGACTACCATAGTATGAGGGTGGCTTTAGTTCATGTATGCCAACCAATTAATTAATTTTCAACATTCCATTTTGGAAATAAAATATTCATATATACTATTTTAAAAGATTCTTTCATTTTTTTCCCATTTAAAAAATTCAACATTTCTAGAAATATATAATTTGTGCCCAAGGTGCCAAGGTATTATGGTATTATGGGAAATGAAGTGTGATAGTCTTGATAAACTTGTCTTATCCTCGAGGTGAGGATGGTGTGCAAATTTTCATGCATTTGGGCATGATCATTCAAAACCCATAAAATCTCAAAATGAGCTTATTATTAGATATTGGACATAATATTTTATACCATTGAAAAAAATGGCTCATGAAGCATACTTATCTATAACACCAAACACAATAACTTATTACACCAAAACTTAGCATTCATATTGAAACATTTTGCAACTATGTCACAATTTCAATTATGTGATCATGTGCATCATTTGCTACCCATAGACATCATTCTGACCATATGACTAAAGGCCAAGGTAGCTTAAGGATTTATCAGATTGACCTTATTTCACAAATTAGAATTAAGCAAAAAATTAAGTGAAATTTTAACTCATTAGGACTTTACATAATTCAATTATTATAATTTAATAATTGAAAATTAAATTTTTGAAATAAATGTTTTAAACTCATGAAATGTTTTTACATTTTGAGATTAATTGCTTTACAAAGTTATACAAAATAATAAAATCCTAGACATGTGAAAAGAATTTAATTTTGACATTTAAATATTTTATTTAATTCAGGAATTTTTTGGATTTATTGTTCAAGTCCAAAATATTCATAAGTAATGTCTTTGCATTTGGACTTAAAGACATTATGAAAATAAATGAAATTATGAAAGTACAAATAATTATGAATGTGAAGACATGTGAAATTGAATAAATAAATTATTATAATCGAAGAAATTATATTGAAATTTGAAGCCCAAATCAAAATCTAAAAGATTAAATTTGAATCTTTGAAAAAAAAATTCAAATCAATGTAATGTTTTTACATTCCAAAATAAATTCATTAATTTTTTAAATGTGAACATTAAATTAAATGAATTTAATCCTAAACATGGGGTCCAAACTAGGTATGAAGAGTTACCTTGCCTTGAGGATTCCATCCTTATTGGATTTTTAAAAATAGATTATTTCATAAAATATGATTTATAAATAAATTAAAAAATTTAAAAAATTATGACCCAAAAAAATGTTGCATTATATTCTAATGTAAACATAAACATGAGAAAAATGTCATACAAATCGCATATTCAAGTCCTTTAAGCAATGAAAAACACTAGTTATAAAACTAATAAAACTTTCTTTGTTTTTTAATATTTATAAGATTTCATAGACATGCGCTTGGGGGTCCAACATTCCAAATTGTGAAGCCCGTCTTTACTAACACATGTTCACACCACTTTTAATACCAATAAATTGATAATTTTCTTATTTTATTCCTCTATTTTACCACAAACATTCCACTAATCATGTGTAGTCAAAGCTTACATATTGAATGCAACTTCCCCAACCATTTTTTGCACATGAATGTTTTGGGCTTGATTTTGATAAACTCTTCGATATTAGGTGCCACCTTCAAAAAGATCTTATACTCCTCATTAATTCATCACTCAGTAGAAGCAACAAACAAGTTCGTTCTAACTATTTTCAACCATGACAAAAAGTCTACAAGTGATTACACAAGAATCTCATTCTTTGTTTGACTCTCATCTCAAACTTTCATTTCAAATACGTGCTAACCCATCATGCCTCTCATTATACTCCTTTGGACAACATCAAACTCACTCTCTTGATCTTGTTACATTGTTTCAAATATTATTTTATTGTCATTTTAGGTGTCAACTCTTTTAACATGATGTGATTAAATTATTGGAAAAATATAACTTGATTAAGAAAATTTTGGCCTATGTGAAGGATGAGGGCTTTAAGTTGAATACTATGGTGACTATAGGCTTAAAATTAGTTGTAATTTGTGAGGTATTGGGTTTGAAGGAAAACTTTCAGGGAACTTGTTTTGATCATGCATTTCTAAAATCATGTCAATATGCTACAACAAATGAAAAGTCTACAAAGGCTTGAAATATGTGTTTATCAAAGCTACACAAAGGTATTTGCAAAAATGTATCACTTGTTTTTTAAACTAGAAAAAAGGGAACCAAAAAAGAAAAAGAATAATGCATGTTGAGTTTTGGTCTTTTCCCAAGGAAATTCAATACCCTATTGAAAACAAGGTATTTTTAAATATTTATTAAAATTTATTTTCATTTTCATTTTTTCATGAAATTCTAACCAAAATTATAATCTAGCATTATTTTTTACCTTCAAATTTTTTTAATAAAATCATCATTTTCCAAGATGCTTTACAATTCAAAAAAACTAGTTTATTTTGATATAACAAAAAAAAACATGAATGCGACTATATACAAATTCCACCTCCTTTGACATGACACATTTTGCAAATCATTATATGATAGTTTTTCCTTGGGTGAAAGCACAATCAATTAGATGCAAAAAGTAATCCTTAAAGTTGCAATCATATTTTTACACATAAATGCAAGAAAGTGGGGTAAAATGTTTTTAAATCATTGCCAAACCATCATGCCACTAAATATTGATTTGATAATATGTTGTATACGAATTTTGGAAATTTTTAATGTATTAAATGTAGGTAAAAACTATTTTTGAAACTGACTTGTGAATTTTTTTTCAAAACTACTTTTACATTAAAAGATTGATATATTAATCACTTTTACATTGGAAGTTGAAAACGCATAAGTAAATTTAAAATAACATTAACCAAGAAAGTAAAAAACTCCAATATTTCATCTAATTAAAACCTATTTTGTTTATTTGAAAAATCTACAATATAAACAAAGTATACTTGTACATTTTTGAGGAAATCTACTTAAATCTACTTTAAACATATGATTTTTCAATATCATTGGCATAAATTAAAATAACATGTTCATATTGATCATTGAAATAAATAATATTTCCAAGTTTAATATCTTAAGCCTTAGTTTATCACTACTTTACATATTTTTGGACAAGGATCACGAAATGTTCAATTGATTGTGTCACCGGACCCCCCACGCCCGGCCGCTCAGTTGCGCGCTACCTCGGGCTGCTTTGGTGATAAGTGATATGTACGCGT
>Ga0116227_10001888_pt1 | contig 47659 bp, 40 predicted proteins | sample S1TSphgellanicum_FD_89693 | JGI IMG/M metagenome (GOLD analysis project Ga0116227, IMG submission 89693) | Host-associated microbial communities from peat moss isolated from Minnesota, USA - S1T2_Fb - Sphagnum magellanicum MG | ecosystem: Host-associated > Plants > Peat moss > Unclassified... | reverse complement strand
CCGGGCTCTGAGGCCTCTTGCAAGGCTTCACCTGAAGAAATTGCAAAGTACACTGTCAGGACTCTGCAGAGGACTGTTCCACCTGCAGTTCCTGGGATTGTCTTTCTGTCAGGAGGTCAGAGTGAAGAGGAAGCCACGCAAAACCTGAATGCCATCAATGCCTTGGATACTGTTAAACCATGGACATTGTCATTCTCCTTCGGCCGTGCATTGCAGGCAACTGTTCTCAAGACATGGTCAGGAAAGAAGGAGAATGTGGATGCTGCACAAAAAGCTCTTCATGTCCGAGCAAAAGCAAACTCCGAGGCCACTTTGGGGAAGTATTATGGCACTGGAAATCAGGAAGCAACTGCCACCGGGAAGGAGAGTCTTCATGTCAAAGACTACAACTATTAGGGTTTAGGGTTTACTGGGACTTGAGACTCTTCATGAATGTGAACTTTAGACTTTCTTCTCCAAGACTTCTTGTAGTTTGCTGGAACCAAAGTTGTTACATAACTGGAGGTAGATTTTGGTTTGGTGAGGAAATTACTTATGTGCACAACCCTAAACTCTAAACTCTAAACTCTAAACTCTAAACCCTGAATGTCATTCATACCTTTACTTGTTGCAAGGTCATCCAGAATGGAACTTCTAGTTTATATGGGGATGAGGGTTTAGAATTAGATGCAGTTTTGCAATGCCAAGTGGTGTTTTGCATCTTGTCACTGACCATGATTTTGCCTGGTTTTTCATTTTGTGGGATTCCTGTAGCTATACTGTTATGTTTGCTTGCTTGCTTGCTTGCTTATAATATCTTGTCCATCCAGAAGCAGCATGTGCTCTGGGTGCAATGTTTCATAAGATCACCATGTATATGTGGTTAAAGGACTTGTCTTCATTACACCTGGGATATGTGTAGAAAAGCCTTTGGGGATGCCTTTCATTTCTGCAATATGAGAACTTGTTATCCATTGGGTATCAGAGGAGAAAAGGAAATAAAAGAGGCAACAGGGCCCTTCATTTTTGGCTTTGCCTTGGTAGGCAAGGATATTGTGTTTAGATTCGTTATAGAGTATACTAGTGTGGCCTGTGCAGTTGGCCCAAGTGTTACCACACGTCCTCAACAGATTTTTCCTTCCAAAACCTGGTTTTTTCGGAATTTATTTGAATATTCAGCTGTAGAAATCACTTAAAATTAAATATCTCCCACATTCTGAATCCAAATCTTACCAAATAAATTCCATTAAACCCTGCTCATCAAGATCTTTCCAACAACACCAAAGGCACATTCCAATTCCTCCGAAATTTTCAGCTATGATTTAATTTAATTTTCAGTGAAGAAATCATTCAATATTCAAGAACTTTTGCACTGCAAGTCCAAAAGTCATGGAACCGAGCCCATGCACCCCTCCTCATCATCAAGAGCTTTCCAAAGACACCAAGAACACAATCTGAAGCATCCTATCTCAGTGGATCTCATAACTGCAAAACAAAACAAACTACCTTCCTTGATAGATAGATTAGTTTAAGGGATTTTGGCCCCTTCGTAGTAGATCTATATTTATATGAGGATTTTTGAAAGATGATACTTTGGCTTGTGTTGAAACTTGAGCTTAGTTATAGAGTTATGATATCTTGAAGGATTTTGGTTTCTTGTACAGGATTTGTTTGGAAGATTATATTTTTGCATGGTGAAATGTTTGAATTTCCATAAGTCTTCTTTTGCCTTAAGATACTTTTTAATGTAAATGGCAAGGCCACAAGGTGACACACCCCTTGTTTTTGAAAGGCCTCAGCCTTTTGTAAAGGAGAGATTCTGCTTGATAACATACTCACAATAATCTCAAAAACGTTTTGCCAGTGCTAGGGTAACTCCCAAAGAGCAGGGGAGTTACCTGGTGTAAAGCATGGGTACCCAGTAAAGCACACGCTATAGATGACACCTCGCAAAAATGCCTGATTATTTACCAAAACTACTGCCACACTTCTTGGGAGGGAAATTCTGTTTTCTAAGACCCACTCCCCATAGTGTTAAAAAATTAAGCTAGTATTTTGCATGTTGGATAAAGCCCTAAGAGCAAGGCATTTACCCTTCATAATCAACGAGATGGGCCTGTACAAGTGTAAGGCCCATGTCATTAAAGGGCTCTTCGCGAACACAGACGACACTTCAAATTTGGCCTGTGTATTGACGGTAACCTTGCAGAAGTTAACAATTTTTTTTTAAAAGAGATCTTACAAATTGTAAGGTACCTTACACTTTTGTAAAGTTCCTGAATTTGAAAATATTCTTTACACTTAGGAAGGAACAACATTTTGGCACTTCCTGAATTTTGAGGCCCAGCCTTGGACTAGGCCCTTAAATCCACGCAGAGCCTCAAAGCTGTCCCTTATGCTATTTGTAAAGCACTGCTGTGGTTTTTGCAGTCTATATAAGGGGGGCACCCTTACAAAGCGGAATAGTTCCTCCCCTTTTGAAGGCAATGTTTTGGTTTTTGTAACATTCCAACCCAGCATCTAACCACAGGGTATCACAAGGGTAAAAAAAATTTTGAAACCCAAAATCTTTTTTACACCAGGTAAGGCCCATGAGTGAGGACATTCCTGAAATGCAAGCTGCATCGGCTTCCACCTTATCAAGGCCCTTATTTCTGGAATGCCCTCGCCCTATGGCCTTACCTTACACATAACAAACTCAGAGAATTTGTAAAATGCAAATTGGGGGTGCCTTACACAGCACAATTTTTCTGTTCCAGTTTGGAGCGGAAGATTATCCTTTGTAAGGCCCCGGCTTGATTGATTTTCACACCATAGTTTTTTACCCTTAGTTTGCTGTGTAGGGGAAGGCACTGACAGCAGTTCCTTCCCCTATACAGAAAAACTTGGCTACTAAGGTTATCACAATATGTACCTGACTCAAAAGTTCAAAAATCGGGCTGAGAACCTTATTGGTATCCAAAATTCACACGGGCAGCACCCCTGCCCTTTTTGAAAATTATTGCATCGAGAGATATAGACCGTTTGGGAACATCTTTTGGTACCTCGATAGAGATCTCGATTGAGACCTGCAACGTTCCCGCGGGCGGCAGGGCCTGAGGAAGAAGAAGAAGAATATGCGATTGTTTAGCGCGCACGACTCCGAGCTCTTTCTATCTGTTTTTGCGCCTTTCCGTGTGTGCTAATCGCGGACGGACCTGCAGCTTCTCCGACAGCGTTCAGCGGAGATATTGTGAAGTGGGGAGAAGAGAAGCTGGTCTCAGTGTGTTTCCATTTCATATTTTTTTCTTTTGCCGCTGGTTTTCTCGTCAACAGACGCCATGGTAAGTCCCCTTCGTTTGTGCATAATCACTCTTGTTGTTTCTGTTTTTTCTTTTCCCCTTTGGAATCGTGCTTGAAGAATGAGCTGTAGGTGTCGGCCGGTGAGTACAGGTGGAGCTCTCTTCCCGGGCTCTTCTTTTTATTTCTTTCGTTTCTGTGTCTGTTGTGATTGTGATATAAGACACTTGCGTTTGCTCGAGCATGAAAACGGATGTCGCGTGTTAGTGCCAGCACTGTGCGGACATTTCATAGAGCTTTTCGCCGCACTAACTCGCTTGTCTACTCGCCTGTTTTGTGTGCTGTTTTTGCAGTCGTACTCTCCAAGGCAGAGGTATTTGCTTTTCCTCTCTCTATCCTCTCTGCCTGGTTGAAGTCGTGTATTTGTATGGCTGTTATGATATTGTGTTTTGTCCAGCAAACCCGGTCTTGCAAGTTTTTCAGAACTGCAAGATTACAAAGACTGTTGTTTCGTCCTCGTTTCTAAGCTTTAGGTTTGACCTACTTATATTTCATTTCTACTGCCGTGTCTTGCAGGCAGTCCTCACCTTCTACTCGATTCCGCTCCAGGACAAGATCTAGGAGCCCGGCAAGGTAGGTGTCGAGTCTCTTTTCCCCTTGTATTCTGGCTGTAATGGTTTTTTCATGGTTTGTAGTATTCTGTATTTGTGCCTCCGTGTTCTTATCTGATGGCATCCATCAATTTCCATAGCAGTAAGGTTTTTTCATAGCTTGTAGTCTCTGTGTTTGTGCTTCCATGTTCTTATCTCATTGCTCTATGATGGCATCCATCAATTCCCATATCTGCTTATTGACAAGCACTCTCTATTGCCATTTTTCTGTGTCTCAGGAGCTACAGGGAGACGAGTGAGGAGGCGAACAATCCAGGGAACAATTTGTATGTGACTGGTTTATCAGTGCGGGTCTCAGAAAAGGACCTCCAGGAGCACTTTGAGCAGGAGGGGAAGGTGAGAACTAGGTTTTTGTTGCTTTCTTTTGAGGGCCCTCTTGACCAGTTTGAAATCTTTTGCCTGGGTTTGTCTAGTACTATTTGTATGCCATATTGCCAGAGAGATGTGAGAAACTAAGCCTCATCTCATCCCCTTGCTGATGCAGACTACTGTGTATGTGTATGTTTATGCAGGTCCTTGAATGTCGCTTAGTTGTTGATCCTCGAACCAGAGAATCTCGTGGCTTTGGATTTGTGACCATGGGCAGTGCCAGGGAAGCAGATCGGTGCATCAAGTATCTGCATCGGTCAACCCTTGAAGGACGTGTTATCACAGTGGAGAAGGTAAGCAGAAGCATCTGAGGCAATTTTTGTGAAGTGAACAGGTCTGGTGTCCATGAGTATTTTACCACCAAGTGCATATGGGTTAAACCTATCTAGGTCTGATCCCACTATGTCCTCATCGCACAGAAGCCTTGTGTTCCTTAACATTATGTTTGTGAGGAAGAACAAGGCTGGTTGTGCAGTGCACCATTTGTTCTTTTGATCTGTTTACTGTCAGGTCTTGTTGCCATAACTCACCTGGCAGGACACATGGGCCCAGGCTTTCTGAACTCGGCTCCTGTCTCCCACATTCCAGTCAACTTAGTCTGCAGAATTCACCAACTGTGATCGAGTGTCAATTTCAAACCAATGTAGTCCACAATGTTCAGGAACTCAAGCTCAAGTGTCAAATTCAAGTTACAAATACGAGCAACATAGTGAGCAAGTTACAGTGAGGCTGCTGGAGTGTCAAACAGGAACCAACCTAGTCAACAACTGTCATCAACTTTCAAATAACAAATATGAGTCAGCATAGTAAGCAATTCTCACCAAGAAGTTATCAGCTGGAGTGTCAGACACAATCCAATGTTATCAGCATGTATTGTCAACTCAGCTGCTCTGTGTCTGACACAACTTTAGCCAAGCAGTTCCATGAAGTCAGCTCAAGTCTTGAATCTGAGGCAACCTAGACCACAACTTTTCATCAACAGGCTTCCACATCAATGATTTGTGCAACAACTCCAATTCAACCTGTTGGCAGCAGTCTGCTGCTAGTTGAAAGATTGAGATGCATGGGCTGGCTTGAGTAAAGTCTGGGGTTTAATCAAGTGACATCTATACAGTGCAAACCCTCAACATTGCATTCCTTTCAAGCCTAATGGTCTCTGCAGTTTCTAGTAAAAGCAAGTCAAAGACTGTCATGATTCAACCTCCTATATGCTACTGGTGTCACCCTTGTCAAGCATCAAATCAACAGTCAGCAGTCTAAAACAGATACGAAGACAAATCATGAGCATGCAAAACTCAAAACTTTTGGCTATGTTTAATGTTATTCTGTCATACACCCTATCATTGGAAAGGAGAGGTGTAAGTACAGGCCACAAACATTCAATCAGTTCTAGGAATGTCTGGGTTTAAGTCACTAATTCCTCTCTCCTGCCCTCTAGAGCTGCTGTTAATGATCTGTCACTGTGCTCAGGTAGTGCTTCTGCCACCACACCAGGTTGTATGGTCAACTTGACTATGCTGTTGTAGTGTAAAAGAAAACTTGCATGGGTAGTGTCTCATTACCCTAAAACTGCAATGTGATTTCCATATCAATGGTATGGGATAAACTCTACTGAAGTTTCTAGTTTCTTTTGCAGGCAAAGAGGAAGCGAGCAAGGACACCTACCCCTGGCCAATACCTGGGTGTAAGGAGCATAAGGAGTTCTCGTGAGCCAGGTCAGTTTGGTCCATATTTGTGTTTTTAATTTGTCCAGTGTTGTGCTTGAAGGATATGTTCAGTATCCTCTATGTAGGAATCTCTATACAAAAGGCTTTTAGGCACAAGCTAAAATGAACTGAGACTTTCCCTCACAGGCTTGTTACATTGAGGATACCGTTGTCTTTTTACATTTCTCTGTGCTACCCAACATCATGACAGCTGTTACTTCTGGAAATGAGACAAAGTCAGGATGCAGATGTTTGTATGGTGGTTTGCCTAAAATTTTGGGTGGATTATCATATGCATATCATCACATACTGTTGGGAGCTGCTGGAATCAGTGGGAAGTCATGGCAGCTCCAGTATGATGGTGATGGTCTGACACTTTGTGAGTGACACTCATAAGGTTATGACTGTGCCTATTCATGTTGTGTTAGTTTTGATTTTGCTGGAACTCACAGGTTCTTGCCTTTCAAATGTTGTTTGGGGAGTCTTCTCTGCAACCTCCTAGATATATTTTTTCTTTTGTTCCTGAAACTGAGAATACAATGTGAATGACTATAGCTCCTAGGTTTTGAAGTTGCTGATAGTTTGCATGTGTGGACTGTTGGACTCTGAGCAGCAATTTGACTGTAGTTGAGTTGACATACTCTTTACTGCAGTTACAGTGATCCATTACATGTTTTCATGCTTCCTGGTTATGCAATTGTTTGTTACTTCTAGTGCTCAGTTTTTCATGATGTCTGCAGCATACTCACGTGATCATGAACGTCGAGGGCCGAGCAGCTATGATGATCCAAGAGATGGTTCACGGCGCAATCCAAGATATTCACCAAGATATTCTCCATTCCGGGGGCGACAGGAATCCCCTTATCGTGGCAGTGGTTATCGCCGGGAGCGCTCCATAACACCAAAGCGCTCTCATTACCGCAGCCCACCAAGACGCAGCACTAGAGCACGAACCCATTCACGCTCTGTCACCCCTTACTATAACAGAGAGAACCACTGATGGGCACTAGGCACTCTTTCTTGGGCAGAAAGAAAGATTGAGTATTGTTCTGCTGGTCTCTGTTTGACAACAGTGGTCCATGTTTTGCAATTTCAGCATAGTTATGCTCTGAACTAACTTTCTAGACTTATTGCAGCCATATATCCAACTTCCTGAGGCTTTAATGTTTTCATTTTGTTTCTTGTCTTGTGAAACGGGCATCAGATGACTTTCATGCCCCTCCACAATTTGGGAGTTGGTTGTCCATAACAGTGCTCTTGTCTTTGAATAGTCGGTCATTTGGGTCATGACTTGGAATATGGCTGTATTCAAACTGGTGATTAAAGATCTTGCATTGGCAAAGGTCTTTTGATCACCAAAAATGCCATGATTGCATACAGTCAGTAGACTGCTGTTGTATTTTGGTGGTCAATTTTCATTCAGTGCATTCAATGCTCTTTTATGTTAGTGACATCCATGTATTCCTTTCCATGGGAAGTGTTAATGGAAATGGATGACAGTCATTTGAACTGGGTCTCAGTTTGCTTGTGTTTATTTATGTCTTGTTGTTGTGGATTAGATGAGATTTGGCAATCTTTCATTGAACTATGTGTCTTAATGCTGTTAACAGTGTGAGTGGAGACTGCCAAATCTCTTCTTCTGGATTGTCTAAAGTGGTGGTGTCCATGGCTCATATTTGTCATTTTGGATAGCTCTTGAACTTCTTGAATAACACAATCAAATTTATATACTTACTCACATCAGAGTATAACCAAGCTACTGCATGGTAATCCCAACAATGCAACTTTGGACAAAACAATCAGTAATACATTATGTAGTGCTACTGGAACCTAACAAAGGTGATAAGCATATGCAGACAAAATTTGGACATTTTCTTTCCTAGATGATAGCACAAATGGGTCTTCACCCAAATTTGTCAAAACAACTGCACAGTTCAAAGATTGTCAACAAATGGAGGTCTGCATTGTCTTGTCCTCCAACAAATGAGCACATCCAACAGACTAGTTGAAGAATGTTGGCAGCATATGCAAGCAGAGTATTTTCTTAATTCTGGTCATCAGAACTTCAGCAAACTGTTCCTGTGTTTTGAATAGATTTGTAAAATTGAACCCATAAAAAAATGGCAACCATTTTTCAGATCAAACCTGTCTTCTAAGCAAGAATACTGGTAACCAGTTTGGAAGATTTTGAATTCATGATGCAAGATCAGCCAGCCCAAAGGACCTTTCAACTGCCTTATTCCAGGAATGGTACCTCCTCTCCCGCTCATCTTCTGTTACCTGTGGGTGGAAAATAGAAGATGCACCTGAACCTGCAGTAAGCTCTGCAATTTGTTTCTCTGTCCAGATTCCCACAGCCAATCCTGCTGCATATGCTGCCCCTAGTGCTGTGGTTTCAGTGTCTGCTGGCCTGACCACAGAGCTTCCCAATAAATCAGCCTGCAAGGCATTTTCATGGTGTTCAGAAGATGGAAGTAGAGGAACCTCATTTTTCAATCCAGTTCACACGAATATTTTGTACAGGAATTCATGACAAAGTCTGAGTGCATGCTGCAAGGTGATGCACACCAAAATGTAACCTACTTGAAGCTGCATCAGCAAGTTGTTGACAGTAGCTCCTCCATCCACTTTGAGCAGAAATTCACCCTCAACCTTAGCATCTCCACCAGCAGCATCTGCTTTCATGGAAGTCAACACTTCCCTTGCCTGGTCATGGTTTGGAAACATATGGGTCAGCCACTGCATCAAATTTTCCCTGATCATGGTAGCTCCAGGCATGACCAGATTGTTGGCACAGGTCCATGCTTGCAGTACACCTTTACTTTACCATTCTCAACTAACTCTGCATTGAATTGGAAAAGACCTTGGAACACTGGAAACTTGCAGGACCTCAACAGCTCACTTTGAAGATATCAGGTACAGCTGTTGAGACTTTCACAGAAACATACAGAAGTGTGCCTCGAATCATAGATGAGAATGGTCATACCTGGAAACACATGCTCTCAAGCGTGGCCCTGGCAATGTGACCTTTGTTTGTATAGCGTGTGATCCCAACCAGGACTCCACGAGCATCATCTCGCCACCAGGGAGCATATAGCCCACTGAATGCCGGAACAAAATACACTCCTCCAGCGTCAGAGACTGTCTTTGCAAGCTCTTCAACTTCACTAGGAGTTTTGATTATGCCCAGGTTATCCCGCAGCCATTGAACTGCAGCTCCAGCAATGGCAATTGAACCCTCAAGCCCATAGTTGGTGGGGGAATCTGGTCCCAGCTTATATGAGATTGTGGTCAGCAACCCATGGTTTGAAGGAACAATCTGTTCCCCAGTGTTGGAGATAATGAAGCATCCTGTTCCATATGTGCTTTTAGCCTCTCCCTTTTTACAATAATGCCCAAGCATTGCTGCATGTTGGTCTCCCAAACAGCCAGCCAATGCAACACCAACAAAAGGCCATCCCTCTGAAATCTCACCTATCACTTCCACATTGCTTATAATTTTTGGAAGAATGCTTCTTGGGATTCCCAAAGACTTCAGTGTGGGTTCATGCCACTGCAAGGTTTCAAGGTCCATTAGCATTGTTCGTGATGCATTGGAGCAGTCAGTGACATGGATCGTGGTCTCTGAATTCGCACCCCCTGTCAAGTTCCAGATGAGCCACGTATCAATGGTTCCAAAGAGTGCATCCCCACTCTCAATTGCAGTCTTTACTTCAGGGACAGACTCCATTAGCCAAAGCAGCTTTGTAGCACTGAAATAGGGATGGATGGGAAGGCCACATGTCTTCACAAAATGTCGCCCACCCTGAGGTAGCTTTTCCTCCAACTGCCTGCAGAGTAAGGGCTTCATGAGAATCTAGATCACATTGTTGAAAAAAGCCATGAGTCATCAAAACCTTCTGCTAACTTGCAAGTGCTTGCAATATGGAGCTCCAAGATAGCTTTTAGGGCTTTTGCCCATCTTGCAAGTGGTTTTGGGTCCAAAGTCCCACTCTCAGTATGTGTTGTACACTACTAATGACTTTTTTCATTAGCTATGATTATTCTTGAGTCCTAATCAACATTATGACTGAGTTTTCCTGTTGCTTCCAGAAATGTGACAGAAACACAGGAAGCAGGTTTTGTACCATGTTCTTTGCCCAAGATCTTGGGTGGACTATTACATACTCCTCTATACCCACTGTCAGAAGCTGATGAAGTCCATGGGTAGTCATGGCAGCTCACCACTGCAATTCATGATGATGGTCTGACACTTTGTGAGCAAGTCTCACAAACTGTCAGACCAGGCACTCATTGTCATGTTACCTTCAAGTTATTTGTTGTGCAGATTCCTCTGTAATTTCATTTATGTTACCACCACATCAATACACATGTTACAGCCATAATAGGAGTAAGTGGCTGCATCAGTAGACTTCTGATCCTCAGGGGAAGATCTCAGCAACCAGATTGCTCCAGGTTACAGGCATCAGTAATCTCCAGCTCTAAACAACCCAGCAATTGGCATTCAGTGCTGTGATTCTAAGCTATGACTTCTTCTTAGATATGCGTCAGAACAGAGTGTGTGCCTAGAAATACACTACCTGCAGATTGCACTTGTGCGGCCATCCATCCAGACAATGGCATTGTAGAAGGGCTTGCCAGTGCTCTTGCTCCATACGACAGTAGTCTCCCTCTGGTTTGTGATCCCCACGGCCTTCAGCTTCCCTTGCACTTGGATGCCTTGTTCCGTGGCCTTAGTGAGCACCCCCTCCATGGCAGTGCGGACTGTTGCCAGAATCTCCATTGGATCATGCTCCACCCATCTGCCAAAACCTCCCCTTAAACCAAAATCAGCAGACAGATCCAAAAGCTTCACTCACAAGCCAGAGAGTGTTTCAGCTCCCTAAAAAATCCAATTTCTGAATTTTTGTTAGATAGATGCATGTCAGAAACATACTTCAAAACAGAAAGGCTGCAAAACAGCACTCCAACCATTGCAACAGCAATAAACTTGGAAAATCCTCAGCATTCATTCCAAGGCAGAGAGCTTCGTATCCACCAAAACCTTGCAATGAATTTCACGTTCGAATGCCAATGGTGAGACAGGATGACTGCATTCAAGCTCTACTATAATTGATGCCGCTCACATTCCGATGAAAAGGAATGGAATGCACTCACATTGTTGTACAAAATGCTTGTGAAGAAGAAGGAAGAACAAATTTCTGTTGCACAAACAAACAAACAACAAGCAGGGGGGAAAGAAAAAAAACACAGACAGAGACAGACAGAGACAGACAGAGAAACAGAAAGACAGAGAGACAGAGAGAGAACCCTGCTTGTGGATAGATTTGTGTGAACTCCAGCTGGTGCGACACCACAGGCTTGGCAGCCTGGTCGTAAAGAATAAACCTCGTGCTCGTCGTGCCCTGGTCTATTGCTCCCACAAACGTTGCCATCACTGGTAGTACCCCTCTCCAACCTCTCTCCCCCAACTCCTAAACACTCTGTCTCTCTATCTCTTTCTCTCTCTCTCTCACTCTCTTCTATATTCTCTTCTCGATCTCAATCTCGATCTCCTCTACAACCCGAATCCTTATCTGCTCCAGATTCCGTCTCCAACTTCCTTCTTCTTCCTCACGTGTTCACTCGCGTGTTTTACTCTTTTGTGCGCTTTTCTCTCTCGATATAGTATGTCAACCGAGTTGAAGACACTCGTTCAAGAGCTTCTCTCTTCAATTCTTCGAAATCTTTGCTGTAAGCTCGCGTCGAGCCGTGACGAGAGAAGATTTTCCAGAGCAAGAATTGCGAGGATTCGCGAGCAGCGGCAGGACTTCAGCGAGAGTGGAGAAGTCGCTCGCTCGCGTTTCCTCTTTTGCTTCCATTGTCAGACAAGATACGCCCTCGTACATCACTAAAATACACAGTATATACCATGTATAGTAGGTCATCCCTGTCTCATCATCAAAATACTCGGCATATACGATGTATAGTGGGTGCTCCGTGCCGCATTATTAAATACACAGCGTATATACCATATATGGATGATCCCTTCTCATCATTAATATACGAATTATATACGATGTACGGTTTTGATCCATGTATAATTTGTTCTTCCTATAGTATATCCCTATATCATATATTCTTTACGTATTCTTTACGTATTATATACGATATAGGGTTTTCATCATTAAAATACGGAGTATATATGATACAAGGAATGGTCCCTTCTCGTAATTAGAATACGCAGTGCATACGACGTATGGGGTGTATGGATGTATAGCCTCACCGCATACGGAGTACCGCCACCGTATAGGCTATTTGTTCACACACCGTTGGATCTAAGCCCCAAGTGTCACTTAGGGACGGTTGGATTGGAATGGAATATTTTCTGTCAGTTAATAATAGGCCAAAAGTGAACCCCGACTGCCCCCACCCCCCCAACGCCACCGTAAAAATAAAATAAAATAAAATAAAAGATTTAGGAGCTGGTTGTAAGTGACTTTATTAGGACTTTACTTTTTAATTTAATTTTTTGACATTTTTAAAGTTTAAGTACTACCCACCCTAACACACACTTTTATGAGTTGGGCTTTTCTTTTATAAATCCATACATCCATATCCTTTTTCTTTTTCTTTTATTTATTCATTTATTTATTTTTCTTTTATTGGATTATTGATGTTTTTTTTTTTTTTTCATTTGTCTTTGGTTATCTCTTTAGGGGATCACTCAAAAGCCAAAACTGAATAAATTATTTTTTTAAATAGAATTAAAACTTTGAAATCAATTATCAAAGTCAATCAATACATCATAGGTTCTCTCATTCACAATTCAGGCCAAGATGATTTTTTTTTTAATTCTAAAATTAAAAAGAAAAATTCAATTCAATTGAGGGATCGTAGGTTCTTTTATTCAATAATTACGCCAAAATGAATAAATATGCTTGATAAAATAAGGATAAAATTTTATCCTTATTTTATATAATTTATGTTCATTTTAGACGTCCCTCACAAGGTTTTTAAATGTAAATTCTCTCATTCAATAACTAGGCCAAACTGAATTTTTTTTTTTTAATAAATAAAATTAAACTTTGGAATCAAAAGTCAATTGAGAAATCATAGGTGAGATCGTTCACTTTATTAGGGATGGGCATTGGGATCCTTCTTTTTTTTTTCCCTTCCTTCCCTTGATGAAGATACAAGAAAAAAGAGACAAGCGTGTCAGCCAAGTGTTATTATTGCCTGAAATTTTGCTTTCTTTGAGTAAAGGGCTACTAGCCTAGATTTATTTTTTTTAAAAGGGTAGGGGAAAAAAATGCCTACGAACTTTTCTTTCTACTTTACTTTGCACCTCCATGTCAACCTACTAGATAACGCACCCCTTTATAAGTCTCTCTGCTTCCTAAAAGAGTTCTTTCTGCACTTTCGGGGTTTGGTCTTTTCGTTTGGAATTTGGTCCTTTCTTTTTTGTCTTCTCTTCTTCCCTTGCCTGGTGTTTTACCTTTATTTATTTATTTATTTATTTATTTATGATTCATAGGCAAGTTAGGTCATAAACTATAGCATGTGGTCTGTTCAGACATGGAGATTGCAGGATTGATAAACTTTTAAATAGTAAACCATGTTCAAACTTGCAACCTGTTGTGGATAGATTGCTGACCTAGCAGCTGACATGGTAGCGCTGTCATTATTGCTCCATTTAGAGTTAGGGTAGAAATTAGATATATCGCCATGACATCCAAAATCTAAGAATTATGAAATATTTGTTATTAACATCATCGACAACTAATTGATTGTAAAACCGAACTACTAATGCTATTACATAGTCTCAAAATTATTACAAAATGAATCATGGAATTAGAATGAATTGGATGTTATGAAACAAGAATAAAAGTAGGAGATTGTGGTCTACTTGAACAAGATGGAAAAGTATTTCCATCAAGAAGAATTCTTGAAACTAACAGTCATTTGTGTCAATGTTGGGGCATGATATTCATATGTTATGTTTGAGGGAAGGCACTTTTATTAGTGCATTTTGCCTCATGAACCAAGGTCAATACCCAAGGTCTAAAGTGAAAACTTTTTAGGCCATCATTTGGCAATAAATACTGCGAAATTTACTTTTTCAAAGGTTTGTACCATTTAAGCAATTATGTTATACATCTAAAACACATATGAATAATGCATATTTATAGGATGAGTTTTTTTTAATTACAATAAAATCTTACAACCTACTTGTATGTGATTCATATTTGTTTTAAACACACAACATCCATGTTTAAATAATATGAACCTATAAATAAATAAAAGATTTCACAAAATTATTATTCCCAAATCATGGCCCAAGAAGTTTGTGATGGTGTCTTCACCTACTTAACAACCAATGAAATTTATGAAAAGTTTCTAGGGATTTTACATGAAATATTTTATTCCAAACTAAAACAAGAAATTTTGCTTGGCAAGGTGCCTTTCAAATACACTCAAATGTCATGACTTTAACCTTGGGTTCACAACCAAAGCTAGGGCAAAACAAAGAAGAAACATGATAAAAACAAACAAAGGCAACAAAGAAGCATGAACACATTAGAGGAATGAGAAGGAAGCATTCTTGGGATGAGTTTCCAATTTGTGAGTTGGGAGTCCTAGAATATTTTGAGTCTTTGGGACATAAGTGTAGAGGTAAATATTGCTTAAATTTTTTAACAATTATATTGTTCAAAAGATTTGAAAACATAAATTTCACGAATGAATTCACATTCTTCAAATTTGAAATTGTGAGCTAAGAATTATGGGCAAAAGAAAGGTCAAGAGTCAAATTAATTTGATTTTTGACTATTAAATTTTGAAAACTAAGGATCAAATGACCTCAAGTGAAAGCATGTCACATTGGTTGAAAATTCTCATTGGAGGTTACAACTTTGTAATTGGAAGTTCTTCAACTATAGTTCATGCAAGATTTATTATGAACCTATAAAGTTGCAAGGTTTATAATTTCGAAATTTTAGAACTATCATTTGAAAATCCTAACTATAATTATTTCAATATAAACCCCATGACGAGGTCCAAAGTATACTATAAGGAAGAAGATGATAATTTCTTCCCAATTTTAAGTTGTGTGAGATAATGAATCTAAAGCAAATTCATGACCCAAAGTTGATTGAAGTTCCATTGATCACCTACATTATTTGGCTTGTACAAATGATTTATTTGTGAAGTGTTCATGAACTTGTCATTCATCCTAGTTCTCATCCTTGAGCTCTTTACACGTCTCACCTTCCCCAATGCACATAATTAGGGAGCATGCCCCCAAATTTTTCTTCATTCTACTTTATTTTTATTGATTACATTTAAGGGTTCATTGCCCAAGCCTTGTGAAAAACTTAGAGGTGCATCATTTTTCATTCCGCCAATGTATTTAAGCTTATTTGTTGCCTTAATTTATTCTTGGCATGTTTCATTTCGCCTTGCCTCAGCTTTTGGTCATGAGTCTAAGGTCACAACAAAGTTATTACATGGTTTCATAAAGAACTTGTGAATTTAAAGACTATAATTAAAAAAATCTAAGGATATAGAATGAATTTGGGGAAAATAGGGGGGGACCCATTCAAACCTTTGAAAAATCAAATGAATCAAATCATTTGTTCATTATGAAGTTAAAAAAATACACAAAACTTGTTCACTTATTTTGTTATGTGTGCAAGTGGTGCCCAACATCAAAACAATATTCAATTGTTTTTATCCATATTTGATTTTCTAATGAAACTTTAAATACATCTGAAAAAATTTATATTATTGTAAAATGCATGGTTCCATAAGTTTAAGACTAAATTTAAAGATGAAAATCATATTATTTATCATCACCAACATTTTGTTTGTGTAAAATGCTTTGATTTTGTGGAAGGTTGCACAATGGATGAAAATTTCAAAACTTGGCCCAATTCCCTTGGGCAGCATTTAAAGAAGTTCCCTCACTTCACTAGTAAGGGCACATGGTGTGATTACTTTAATTTCCCTTAAGGGACTGGGATATTGAATGAGGCTTATTCTCCAACAAGCTTTAGTTCAGCTTTCTTAATTTCATCATTTGTCCAACTTTCTCAACTAGCTCCATTTTCATCCATTGTCAAACTTTCCAAAACTTTTAAAGAATTTCACAAGTCAACATCTGAAAAAGATAATTGTTGAAAAAATAACAAAAGAAAGGCTTCCATTAGAATTTTAAATGACTCCTTCCACCCAAAAGATTGGTTGTTAGCTAATGCACCACATCTATCGATAAGAGAAGTTGTGATGGTAAACATAGTTTTTTGTTAAGAGAAGTTATGACGGCAAACATAGTTGAAAACTTCACATTAAGTCAAATACATTCAAAACAACTTGAGAAAAACATAATTTCATGTTTTTCTTGTATTGGCATTAAGCTTAGTACCACATTTAAAAATTTATCCATTGCACCCCAAATGGATGTAAATTAGATCGAAAGCTTAATTCTAACTTTTGCTAATGTAATGCTAACTCATGGCTCGGCTCTCTTATACCAACTTGAAAATGTAAAATATCTGAAGTATGCTCACTTATATATTAAACTCTCTCTACAACCTTGAAATCTCAAAACAATGTTTGAATTCCAAATGTGTTGGAGCATATCCAATCCACACCCATTATTTGAGCCTCTACTGGTGTTTACCACATCCAACAGAGGGTTAATTATTTTCCTTGTCCACAACCATAAACATGAAAAATTGCACACTAAAAAGTGACACTATTTAAACGTCACCATGTGCAATAGTACCTTTGAAATAGCACAGTGATAAGACACATTTTCAAATTTATTAATTGTGATATGGGAGAAACTTGGAATCCAAGATTTGCATTCTGTTTCCACTCCTGAATTTGTCCCACACTAGCTTTTTGCTTCAGAGACTTCAAATGATTGAAAACCAATAAACCCCTTCCCTGGGTTTCAATCAGGAGTATGTTGTCTGCATTTATTGGGGCCATAGTGATCAGAACTTCGTCGAACCATTGTATGACAAAGAGCACAGTAATGATTCTGACAAGCCCAACAGAGAATGTGATTGTTGTTTCCTTCCTGCCCGTCACATCAATATCACCCATAATTCCCAGTGAGTCTTTCCTGTTCAGTACAAGAGCATGAGTTCCAGACAGAGAATACAGATATTCCATACTCCAATGCTTCATCCCATAAGTTAGAAGCAATGGTCCAGTGATAATGGTCATGGAAATTGTTACAGGAAGTGTTACACCCACCATGCACACCAATACCATCCAAAATATCATTTGATCACAGTAAATTACTTTTTACATGCAAATACTTAGAAGCATGAGATTGCTCTCGAGCCACTCAGAGGAAGCTGGGACACATCCATCATGCCACTTCTAAGGTAAGACTCAGCATAAGTTCAAACATTGATATCCTTCAAAAGAGGCACATGCTATAACTAAACTTGAATACCTAGAACACAACCCATTTTTCATTAAAAAGATTCAGGTCTCACCTTAAAGTTTGGCTGTCTGCAGTTTGGGCAGGGCCGATAACCAGCCACACCAAGCTGCCCACCAGCCTGATTCAAAGCTTGTTGCTGCCGCTGCTGTGGTAACTGTAAGTTGAACCTCTGTTCCCACTGATCGATCTCTTCTTGGTTAAACAGAACACATGATCCATCCCTGGACACAAACAAGAAACTGAAGATTGAATGCTTCCAAGAGTGCTACAATCTATACAAGCAAGCTACCACTAAAGATGAAACGGCATGGCTTATCTCCTCCCTCAACATTTTCCTTTGATTGTTGATCCAGAGTCACTCCAGAAGGCACACACCTAGTCCTTGATTTCATGATCTGAGCATTGAAACCATGCCCTAAGAGATGAAGCTAATAATACTCCAACTGAGCACCCCCCTGAAATATACACATACTGCATACACACCTGAAATGTTCATAGCCAGAAATAGAATGGCCACATTTGAAACAAAAGTGATTTCCACAGTTGCTACAGGTCATCTTGTTGCAGCCTTCAGACTTGGTCACGGCCATTTTGCATGTGGGACACTGCTTTGCTTCTGTACCTATATACTTCATGTTGAGAACCTGATTGATAAGGTCCTTTTCTTTCCTGCTTTGTTCCTCCCCTAAAACCCGCCCTTTTTGCCGGCTCTGGAAATTTCATAAACTTGTCTTCAGATACTGAAATCTCTCAAAGGCTTCCAAACAGAAACAGCACTACATTACACCACCATATGTCTCACAAAGCCATCAGATGACAGGCTAAGGGAATTTTCAGTCCACAGCTGAAACCTCAATGAGAAGTACAACAGTTTTGACTCTTATACAGTTTTTTTACTGGTAGCAGGAGTAATAGGATGCTTCTTAAGCAAGGATGTCAAGAAACATATAATATCTTCACAAGTACAGTAACTCATGAGTATCAAGAAAGTTCCATACGCATGATTAAAAGTAACCAGAACCAGAAGACATTTCCTCCAGAAAAACTCCAGATGAGGACTAAGGAACAGGGAACAAATAAATACACAGAAGGAAAGAACTAACAACATGAACTGTAAACCGGCAATACAAACAGAAGTGACTGTCTCTCTATGCTTCAGTGACCATCAACAGTGACACATGATGATGAGTTTTCTATCACAACTGACCCACTGACTTCATCAGCTCCCTATCGTAGGCCAGGCCAGTGTAACCATTAGCCTGCATACTGTTTCTATTGCAAGTACAGAAGCAACAACATGAAGACTTGATCATGATACTGGCTAGTACCCTACACCAAAGAAGGGAAAACACAAAGGTAAAAAACGAAAAATCAAAATAGGAGGCACATAAGGAACAAAGAACACAAAATAGTAGACAAAAGGAAGAAGATGAATGAAGTCCAATATCTTCACAAGTACCAAGAATTTCTCAACAGTTATGATTTAAGACAATGTGCAAAGAAATGAGAGAATGCCCAATATATACTAAAGGTTACGAATATTTCAGATATGACAACATAACAGCAACGAAACAGCAAGCATGGAAGAAAAGAGAAAACCAGACCACAAAACAATGAGGAGCAGTTTGAATGACATCATTGGTCATATGCATTTTCAGGGACCTTCAACATCAATATGTATGAGATTGACCACCTATCACAACGTCCCCATTGACTTCTCAAGCAAAACCATCAAGAAAAAAATGATTCTGGTTCAAACCTGGAGAATACGAAGACGAGCTTCCGGGGTCATACAAATTGCACCAACATGCCATGAGGAAAAGCATAGACTGCAGAAGCTGAAAAAACAGTTACTGCACTGTACATGGTGGTCCTGATCTTCAATGCCCACATTCTTGCAGCGTGGGCAGTAAACAATATCTGTCATAGAATCCAGGGTCTTCTGCAACATCAAATCCTCCCAGCGTTGGAAGGCCTCTGGTCCCAGAAGGTCCTTCAAAAGACCAGGAGGAATTGGTTCTCTGCCACCCAAAAAATATAATATACATCAAGAAACAACCCTCATAGTAGTTCAACAGTTCATAAAGCCAACAACATACATCAGATACACAACTCACCACACAGACTAAGATTGCCTCTGGGGCCTACACATGAGTTGCAACATAAACAAAAAATGCTTGGTACTGATGGACCACAAGATCAGCTTTGCTAAATTCATTCACAGGAGGTTTAAACATGTAAGACACATCAAAGACATGAATGGTATAACACAAGGCAGGGACAAATTCCTCCAGCCGACATTTTGATAAGTGAGACATACCTGCAACTGGTATCTGGGCAGGTGAGGTTGATAACAGTACCCTCTTTCACCTGCATATCTGAAAACTGCTGCATACAAGCCCGGCAGAACATATGCTGACAGGGCATCCTGGCAAAGTCTTTTCCTGTTGAAGGCATTGCCAACCATAGCATACCACTTAAGCATGAACCCCAAAAAATTGGCTTCTGACAAGGCAACATGCACCACCTCAAAAGGTCCTCTAAAAACCCTGTTTAGACTAACATCTCTTCCCCAGACATTACATCCTGCAACCAGTAAAAGACACTCTAGTCTACCAATCCAGTTTTAGATACAGTGCACAAGCTGCCATATCTCCCTATTACCACAATGCAGGATGGTGAAAATAGTTACCAGGGTGCTCAGTCAAGCAAATATTGCACATGTGCAAAGATCTCAAGAACTCCTTATTCTGCCTCTCCTCATTATGCCGAAGAATTCGGGCAATGTCAACATCAAATGATGTTGATGAAGACAGGGCTCGTTCATCAGCATAATCATTGATATTCTTTTCCCTTCCTCTCTCATGGTAGGGGCCCAATTCCAGTTTTTCACGTACACCAAGATGAGAAAGAGAATCTGCCCGTAACCAGTCAGCCCAAGTATAGACTACCACCTCAGGAGAATAACCAACTGCAATTTTGTCAAGGGAGGCACAGAGACTGGAAAGCTTCAAGGGGCTGAGCCATAAACATGAAAGGGTGAAGAGAGGGGGTGAGCGAGAGGGGTAAGTGGCAGGCAATACACATAACAAGCAGATTGGGGGCAGGTGTTGGATGGTGAAAGAAAAGCTTCCACTTGTGGAGGTGTCACTGCTATTATCTTGCAGTTCAGAGCAACTGGGTGCATCTGCCACAACTGAAATACTTGATGGTAATTCAACATGGACATTGATCTGCACCAGAAAACTACAGATCAGCACAATCCCTGTTGGGCTTCCAACTACCTCAACTGGAAATAAGTTAGTCCTGAAATGGAGAGTCTCAGATGTTGGTAGAAAGATTTTTTAAAAACTAATGAGACAACTGCCATAGATTTAGTCAGCTGAAGTACATTCTGTCCACACCAAGCCAAGACCACATAATGTGAAAACCTACCGATAACATGACCTGCTATAGAAAAACTAGGGTTAGCTGAGGAACTTTGTTTTTAACATTAATACTGCATCTCCAGTGAACAGACCTGAATTTTGGTGAAGGAACCTTTCAAAGCACTTAGACTATATCAACACCAAAAAGCCACCACCATGATCTTAGCTTATCCATAGACCTGATGTGGGTGCTAAGGAATCTTACCATGAAAGCAGAAGGCCTGCCTTCACCTTCATCAACTGGAATGAAGTCTGTTTCAAAGATTGACTGCAAAGCTAGTACCTGGAACACATAGGACATATATTCAGTTAGAGAAAAAATATGATCAAAGGAAGAAAAATCGACACAGGACAGAGACTTTGACAACAAGAGAGAGCTGAAAACAAGAAAATACCTCATCTTTTTGCTGTTGTGCATTCTGTTCCAAGTCAGTTTCTGACAGTCCCTGCTGCTCCCCAGCAGCAATAGCTAATCTCACTAGTTTTTCACAGCCCATTACCTCCTCTGTTTCATTCATCGCCTTTGAATGTGCAATGGCTCTGCCTTCCACCAACTTACTTCCATCACCTGTGCTTGAGTTTGCAAAAGCTTTTTTATTTGGAGACAAATCTTTCGGAGCTACAATCCCATCTTGAACAAACTCATGGCATGTTGCTTGAGCTGAGAGGGGTTCAGATTCCTTTGCAATAACAGCAGCTGGAGATGGAACCTTCAGCACAGGCTGTGGGGACTGGTCACTTGACAATCCAGTGCAGCTCCTGCCTACAACACTAAACTTTTCACCTGCACAACCACCATTACTTTGCCACAATCATTCCCCCCTACTGAAATGGAGCTACTTCATTTCCATGGAGTTCAAAGTCAGAGCAAAGCTGAGGTTCACAAATCCATTCTTGAGGAAAAGATATCTGCCTAGGCTACAGAAACCTCATGGCCGGGACATACCACATCAAACCTTTGGAGGGGTGACAACTGTGTACAAAACTTCTTTCATGAAGTCATAGACTAAGATTGAAGCAAAAGAAAACAACTCCTAGCTGAGTTTTTATGCTCTTGAAACCTTAATGAGTAAAACTCTAAACAATGATTGAGCAAGATCTTTGTCTAGACCACAGAAACCTCACAACTGGACATAGCACATCAAAAACTTTGGAGGTGTGACAATTGTGTACAAAACTTCTGTGATGAAGTCATAGACTACAATGGAAGTGCAACAAAACAATTCCTAGCTGAGGTCTTATACTCTTGAAACCCTAGTGAGCAAACCTCTAAACAATGACCAAGCAAGATATCTGTCTACGCCACAGAAACCTCATGACTGGACATAACACATCAAAACTTTGGAGGTGTGACAATTGTGTGCAAAACTTCTGTGATGAAGTCATAGACTACAATGGAAGTGCAACAAAACAGTTCCTAGCTGAGGTCTTATGCTTTTGAAACATTAATGAGCAAAACTCTACACAATGACCAAGCAAGATCTCTGTCCAGGCCACAGAAACCTCATGACTGGTACACACCACATCAGACCTTTAGAGGTGTGACAACTGTGTAGAAAACTTTTTATAAACAACTGTCTAAACAATCACCACCCGCCTGCACTACAAGAGACATCCTGTTGTGAAATGGTAGGCCATATCTTTGAGAAACTCCCTGAATTCAATTCAGTACGGTGCTAAATTACCTGCAGAAACGTTACCTGCATGTGCAGGCACTTTCTCTTCATTGGTTGGCCGAGCCTTCCAAACCGGAGCTCTCGAACTTCCATGCCTATGACCTTCTCCTTTCCTTACCATCCCCGATTCCTGCCGACGAACAGCCACAACACCGACCAAAATTATTCCCTTTGCTGTATTCCCAAGAGCTGCTGTATGGTAAATTCTTGGAACGGAGAACCAATGATCAAGCCCTCCAACCGGAGATGATGCATTTTTATTAATGAACACCAAAGCGATGCCCCAAGTGAGGAATTCGAGAACCCGAAAAAAAAGAAAAAGCACTCCTAACTTCGCTTCCAGCCTTCCAGATCGTCTAAGCTGTCGCTGCTTTCAGTCCTGTGTAGTACAAGGGAGCCACGAAAAGAAAAGCCCCGAGACTGGAGAATGGCAAACAAAGACACACACACACACACACACACACACAAGAGCACATGCGCACACACAAAGCATACCGATTGAGCACCAGGAGCTAAAACCCTAGTTCCTTCCTCAGGTCCTCTCGGATGTCTCTCGAGTTTTTCCAGATGTCCCGCGGCCTTGATGCGTCACAAAAGAGAGATCCAATGAAAAAAAAATTAAAAATAGCGCACTGCTACAGCTGCATACGAAAAGCTTGCACGTCGGTCCGATGCTCCATTAGAGAGAGAGAGAGAGAGAGAGAGAGAGAGAGAGAGAGGAGGCGGAAAAAACACAAAAAAGCACCAAAAAGACCAGGAAGAATCCCTTCACGTAACGTACCTTCAGGTGCTACCTCGTTCAGGCCAATCCTTTCAATGTATGTCGTAACATGAGAGGAACAAGCACCGAGCATCATCGCCAGACTGCATCGAGAGCAAACCCCTTATGCCAGAAACCCTAACGAAACTCCATTTGATCTCGTGAAGCTCCTTCGTCGTCTGCTTCGTCTTCCCCGACAAATCGACGCCGTCCAAACAGGCAGTTTTGATCATAGCGCGTCATGCATTCTGTCCAAGTCAGTTTCTTACAGTCCTATTTGACAAATATTCAACACTAGCTCATTTCAAAGAATTCCAAGGGAAAAAAGAGCTTGTAGAAATGAGAGAGTGTGATAGCAACCATGCAAAGTCATCCATTGTGCCAAAAGAGAAACAACCAATTGGTAGACCTAGAAAGCAATAAAATGTGAGACTTTTGATTGAACAAGAGATCAAAAAAGAGACAATTGAAAGCAAGAGACCATCGAAAACATAGTAAGAAAAGAGGGGTGTATCAAAATTGGTTCCAACCACATTTGTGGTCACCAATTTTAGTAGTAGTGAAAAGATATGAAAATAACAAAATTATTTTTACATTCTTGTAATTACTTATAAATTAACAAGTGTTCCTATTCTATATGCAAGATTGACTAGTAGAACAATGTGGGAGTGGTTTACAAAGGATGGGGGTGTTGAAAGAAAATTACATTCAAGTTGTTGAATGTGGGACAACAAAGAAACACTACGAGAAAATCTGTTTTTATGTGACTTGTCTTATGCAATTATTTTTTAGTTCCACGTGACACGTGTAATTGATAAAACAAGTTGCAAAAAACATTTTTTTTACTAATGAAAAATCCCAAATAGAACATGCATGAACTCAACTAGCATCCTAAGCTAAAAGATGAAATGGTTTTTTTTTGCAAAAATGAAGCAAGTTGGCCAACCATTATCAACATGTATTGTGCAACCCATCCTTAAAGGTATGATACAATCTACTACTTTTGAACTCATCAAACTTGGACATGGAGGGTTTACTATCACAAGAAAATGGTTTATTTACTTCATGAAACAATACATGTGTTGTGTTTAGCATGGGGCAACCACTACTGCAAGCAAATTTCCACCAAAGTGATTTGCTCAAGGCTTATAGGGTTGCTTATCTAGTGAAGGCATATTACATTCCACTAACACTTGTTATGAATAACAATCAAACCATAATCCATCTTGAGCCTAATGGTGGTGAAAAAACTTGGGAACCAAAAAGAACAAAACATGTGCAAATGTTGCATTTGGAAAATACAAGGCAAATCATAATGACAGTATCTTCCAGTGCTACATGGGACCTACCTCCGCCACAAATTGTGTTTATTAGCACTACATTTAGAACATTCCCCCAAACAACCAAAGAAAAAGAAATTACATCAAAGATGGTTGGGACCTCACATTTAATGAAAATCATTGGTCATCCTTGGAAACAACTAAACAATTTATCACACACATTTTCCTCATTACTTATAATCACATATCCAAATTTTAAGGTTAAAGGAGTGGAAGATGGTGTGCATCATAGATTGTTAGAATGTTCACATTAGCAAAAAGTTTATAAATTGGATTAAAAAAAATGCAAACATCTTGTTGATTTTTGTTCTTACTAATTGCACAAATTGAACTTTAGTTAATATGTGATTTTACAGACACCATTCAAACATGTATTCAAAGTGTATTTTAGCTTTTGGGCTTTTCAAACAATCAAAAACTAACTTGGTGATGGGTAAGAGCCAAAGGCATACTTCAAAATGGCCAACCTAAAACCTAAAATTTGTAGTTAATTACATGAAACATGGATAGAGGTGAAAGTCATGAAAACAACAATTATCAAAGGATAGGACAAAACATGCATCACTAGAGCTTTTTAACTTGAATTTCAATTGGTAGCTATGGAAGCCAACACTATAACATTGTTTTTCAAGGAAATAATAATTACAAAAGAAACAACGGAAGTAAATGGTGATGTTGAGCCAACCCTTCCAATGTTAGAAGTTGTGGAGAATTGTTTTCAACCTACACCTACACCACCATTTACAAATGTAGGGCCAATAGAAACAATACATAAGCTACATGCACAAGCTAGGAAGAAAAAAACCTTAGTTAGGTTTGGAAACATGCATTTATTGTTGGCATTATTGTAGTTATTATTGGCATTGTTGTAGTTGTTATTTTCATTGTTGAAATTGACTCAATTGATGCGGTGTTTAATGTGTGTTTAATTGTTACATTTGGTGTTATTGTTACTATTAATAACCAATGGGCTTGGGCTACCATGTTGCCTATTATGGCTGCTGGCCTCCAAGCATCACCAATCTTTGCATCTATAATGCATTCTTGCTCTTAATTTACAACAAGTGACAACCATGTGCATGTTTCGTGATTTTCAACAACATGTGTGATAGTAAACAACTACTATAAATTACAACATAGGATTTGTTTGAACATATGCATTATTTTGGGAATTAATCAAATATTTTTTTTTTCATTAATATTCTTTTACTTTTTGAAGAAAATTTGCATCTTAAGTAGTGGGTCCCTTGATAAATGTCAAACATAATGTTTCTTCCATCGATGTAAACTAAAAAGGTCCATTGCCATTAACTATTAATTCCAAGGTACTTTTGGCATCAAACTTTTTTAGCAACTCCAAGAAAATGAATATATTTTTCATGTGTGATTGAACCTTAGTCCTAAATTTGCAAATGCAATCCCCCTTCCAACAAATGGTGGAACTAAATGAATTTGGACCCATCAATAAATAAAGTATACATTTCCTAGTTAGAGAAAAAAAGTAGAAATACCACCCAAAACACTATGGAAATGTCGTTGATTCACACCATTCTCCCACTTTCATTTTGCTTACTTGTTTCTTATCCTATTTATAGTTGTTGTTATTACTCCAATGATGAATAGGGCATAAAAGGCCCTATAAAAAGTCAGTGCAAGCCCAACCAAGGAAGGTAGGTAGTGTCCACTCTTACCACTTTTTGTCAATGTTAAACAAAATTATGTTAAGATATTATGGATACCAAATATAAACATTAAAAGCTCAAGGTTGTGAAGTGGAGAGGGTGAAGGATGATGCACTTATACAAATGTAACCAAGGAAGGAATGAACATGACTATAACATTTACATGAAGCAACAACACTACCTGGTGATGGTAGAAGATCTCAAATTTTGTTTCACCAAGGTTCAATGCTAAAGGTTTGACCTAGGACGGAAGTTCCCTTAAAGGTAAACCATCATCCAATTGCTGCATGAAACCATTTCCATTTTATTTTTTCCAATGCAATTCTTTCTCTTGTTGGTGGTTGAACACCCATGATCCCAAATTTAACTTATGGAAACAAGTTGCACATTTGTTATTTATGTCCCACATTCAAAGTTGTATATAAACAAAGATAAACAAGGTTTTTTTATAGCTTCACTTGACAAAGTGAAATGGCACCTCCAAGCATGCAACAATAATAGTAGAATGAGAACAAGGATAAGGTGAAAAATGAAAATCAATATCGATGTTGCAATCCCAATTGTCATAGATGGCCTTGTTTTCCAAATCTTCACCATCTACCAAGCCATCAAAATGAATCTTATCTCTATTTCATTCCATATATTTTTCATCTTCCTTTTTTCTTTATGTTGAAATATCTACCATTTTTTTGTGAATTTCAACAATGTGAGTTTCAATAAATGTCTTATTTGTCCTTTAAATGTTATAAGTTCATGAAACTTAAACCATGTTATTTTTAATTAAATAGAAGAACTATCTTCCTTAGGAAAATATTCCAAGAAGATAAGAGAATAATTTATAAATCATAACATGTTAAATAAATTTGCTTCAATTTTTGTTTGTACCCCTAATCTTCATAGGTTTGCAAACTATAAGATTTCTCATGTGATCAAATAAATCAGTGTCAATTTAGGGCTCTTAAAACAACTCATGTTTAACTTGGCAATTACCAAAAATAAATCCTAGATATTGTGTGGTGAACCTTACATTTCTGCACTTGGTTTATTTGAATTGTGAATATGTTTGTAAGTTCTCAAAGTTAGAAGGTTACAAACCAAGTACAAGAAAATAGAAAACTAAATAAAGAATTGCCCAAAGTACAAATATGTGAATAAAAACATTGTAGTATATACTTGAAACAAAAGGTTGGTAAGATCTCTTCATTAAACTTCATCATGGTCGGAGTGCATTACTTAACCCTAATAAATGAATGATATAATGTTTTTGTGTAAAAAACAACACAACTAATGTAAGTTAGAATAACAACACCACCATTTGCAAATAGGTAAAAAATGATTAAGATTCCCATGAAATGAATCAATTAGGAATAAGTTTTTTTACCAAAAATGGTGGTAGAGATATACAATAGCATGGGTCCCATAACCAATGCAAAGAATGTGAGAGGAAACCTTAAATTAGACTCAATTCAAATCACAATTAAATTGGATGGATGATGTTAAGAAGCTTCTTGCAAGAAAATATCTACTTTGGTCTTATGTATTGTGATGGTTATATCTTGTGTTGGATTTTCCACTTTTTACATTTCTTATGTTAGCAAAATCATTTGTAGGTTACATGTGTGTATGTTAATCAGATAGTTCAAATGTGTAACTTGTAGGGTTATCTATGGTAGTCGTGTTATTCGCATTAATGTAATAGGCTTGTGTTGCTAATAATGACATTTTGAAGCTAACAACATCATATGCATAGTTTGGGTCAACTTGCAAAAGGCCACTATAACATTCCAATAAATATTCAAACGTATGACAATAAACCACATCCCTTTACTTATTGTACAAAGTTGTTAATGTTTTGCTCAACCCTTGACTTCCTTCTCATTGTTTTTTTGCACCTTTCTTTCTATGAGGTTTGTCGCGAGAATTTCCATTGCACTTGTATAAGTAAAACTTTCAAGCCTACATCAATGATATTTAAACATGCTAGGTTAGGGTGTTGTGACAAAATGTACCAAAAATATAATGGTTGTATGTTCAAATCCATGGATTGAATGTTAAATAATTACTAAGGAAAAATCAACCACATCTATTGTGGTTGTGAGATCTAGTGTGACTTCCAAACCATATGGTGGATCCCATATGAAAGTCACGAGAGGGATGGACCTTGCCTTGCACATTTTTGGTCCCAAAATAACATCCAACATGATAAGGATATGTGTAGGCAAGCATAGGTTAAAACACAACAACCAAGGATCCCATCAACAATTACATTCCAGTTAATTTCAAAGATTGCACCATTTTTGGAGAAGCTGATCATGTGAGGAGAGTGAAAAACCAAATCATAGATGTCAGTTTGGAATTCTTATGGTGAACTTAAGATAAAAGGGCTTACTGAGAAGGTTTTTAAGCCTTAGATGTTCCTTGGTTAATATTGTTTGTTGTATTCCACAATTTGATGCCTTCACATCAAACATCATTAGAAAAGTACTCAAGGACATTGCAATTGATGAATTCCACTCCATTGGATGGAACTCCTTTAACCATAAATGCTACCAAGTTCAACCATGAAAGATAAAGGAAAATGTCATTTAACACTTCTTGATAAACATCAACTTAACTAAATGTCTAGTAGTTCAAATTATGTAGCTTAAATAATATCAAAGAAAGAAATCAAAAGAAATTTGTTTGCATATACTTGTAAATGCAAATCCTTTGCCTAGTTTGGATGGACCAATGAAAGAGAAAAATAACAAAAGGAACAAGGGTTAGGGATGGGTAGAAAGCATGTTACTTATACGATGATGAAAGAAGTTAGACAACTCACAAAGATATTGTTTCTTCTTTGGGGTTGAAGAACTAGCCCACTACCATAATTATAGAATGTGAGGGCCTTCCAAAAATAGCTTGCAACAAAAAACCACCCTATTCATCAAAAGGTGTATACTTGAATATTTTTTGTAAATCGTTTTATCTACCATTTGCCCCATATGTTTATGGAAGTGTGATAGTTCATTTTGGACCACTATAAGGAAGGTCTTTGTAACAACAAAAAGTGGAAATATAAGGAAAATGATGAGAGAGTATGAATATGGTTATTGGAATAGACCAACCATGAAATAAATGGGAAGTGGGAACATGATAACCCTAGTTCACTTTACACCCAAAATTCAAGGTACATTTGCTAAATACAATGGAACCCTTAAAGTTTTGCAACTTGCATATGAAAATAAAATGGATGTTTGAAAATATAATGAAAACAATTTGAAAACACCTTTGAAATGAAACAAATCATGGGGTGTTTGTAGGAAGTTGGAATGTTACAAACACCAACATTAAGGGGTTCAAACTTTCACAAAAAAAAATCTTGGGGTTTTCCACTACCACCCATTGCGATTGCTTATCAAATTTGATCACTATTTGACTTATTATCATCGCACACAGATAACAAGTGAAATTGTTTACTAGTTATTTGTGCATAATTTCCATATTGAAAACAATGACTACCTTATTCACTAGCACAATATGTTTTTTCACCATGTTGAACTTTATAATAATGAAAAAAATTCTAACATGGAAAGTATCTCAACCTTAAACTCTTTGCAAGAGTGATAATATTGTTTAGTCATTCTTTTAACAACTTTTCAACTATTACCCTACTACAACAATAACAAAAGATAAGAATCTTGTTCCCCATCACCATCTTCTTTTTGTGCCTAGTTTTGATGCTAATATTAAAATTCTTGAATTTGTTACAACAAATCTGCATGAAATCCACATGTTGTAGCAACTCACATTCTCGCAATACCGAACACTTCAACCAAAATTCTTCATTAACTTTTTGAACAAAACTTCAATACCCAAATTTTTAGTGCGACAAATTTGTGTGCCTCAAATTCTTGGGAAAACTTCTCTACCCAAGATTAGATGCATAATTTGTGCACCTTTGAATTATCAAGAAAACTTCAAATCCCGATTCTAGTGCAATTGCATCTATGGTGCACCTTGAATTCTTGAGAAAACTTGAAAACTCAATTCTAGTATAACATTTGTTGCGCACCTCAAAGTCTCAAGAAAACTTCAAAACCCAATTCGAATGCAACACTAGTTGTGCACCTTGAATTGGAGAAAACTTCAGAACCCAATTCTACTGCAGCATCTGTCGTGCACAATCTCAAATCCACAAGGAGAAAAGTTTAGTATCTGAAATTGTAGTGTAGCATTAGCTATGCCCCTTCTCAAATCCACAAGGAGAATAGTTCAGTACCCCAACATTGTAGTGCCCATCTATGCATCTCAAATCCTTGAGAAATTTTCAGTACTCACTTCAACTGAAGAGTACACCCCAAGTTCTGAAGAAAGCTTTAAAACCCAAATCTACTTTACACCTATGCATCTCAAATTGTCAAGAAAATTTTAGTACTCAAAATTACTGTAGTGCAGATCTGGACTACAAATCTGCACACTCAAATTCTCAAGAAAATTTTTAAACCCAAAACTTTTTGTGCAAATGATCTATGCAACTGAGATTCTTGAGAAATTTTCAGTATTGAAAATTTCTAGTGCAAAAGATCTATAAACCTGAAATTCTCAAGAAAAAATATTAAGTGCCCTTTTTCTACTAATTTTGCTGTGCAACTCAAACTCTAGAGTAAACTTCAAAACCCAGAACTAGTTTAGTTGGACCTGTGCACATCAAATTCTCAAGCAAAATTTTGGTGCAAATTTTTACTACATATTTCTATGCATCTCAAATTTTTTGAGAAAACTTCAAATCAGAATTCTAGTTCAGGATCTCTGGCACCTGAATTCTCCAAGAAGATCAACTGCAATCTGAATTACACATGTCTGGCCCCTGGTCCCCCAATGCATGATTCAGAATTACACAGCTATCTCATTGTAATCTTCAATGCCACAATGGGCTGCAAAGCTTGTCATTATTTATGTAAACCATTTTTTGAAATTTGTTTTCAATTTGGAGCAGGAAAACTTTCCTCTCTTTTGCAAGTAATGAACTGCCAATTCAAGTTTTCTATCTTCTTCTTGGCTCTCCAATAGCAGGCTGAGCTTACTTTGGAAAATTGACAATCTGACACTTGGAAAAAAAATAATCAGCAAAATTGTTCCTCGTATTCATCATGCTTTCCTGTTTCCACAAGGAAAACCCACTGAGAAAATCCAAGCTTTTGACTAATGCGAGAACAAACTATATACGATCTACACAACTACCCAATGACATTAAGGACAAAACTTACCACAATTTGACCCAATTTTAGCCATTTGAATCATTTAAATTTGTATTTTAGTCAAGGCCTATTTAGCAGACTTTTGATACCTATTATGAAACTCTAACCATAATGAAGACCTAATTGACTCCAAATGATTCCTAAACTAGTCATGTATAACCAGGGCCCACCTAAAATTTGACCCAACAATTGAAGGCAAATGCAGCAGCAGCCCACTGCCACTGACACCAAGTTCAGTCATCTGTAGCTCAGTCCTGGGGCAAATTCTTGAGCAACACTCCAACTCCAGATGCTCAGTTGCCACTTGACAAAAGAACTGCAATGATTACAGCATTCTGTACAACCACCTCCTGACTCTGCATTGAGGGTTGGTGTAAACAATAGACAAACTTTCAATGTATAGATAGGTCTGCTCATTCAAGGGAAACCTGGCGCATCTTACAGACAAGTCGGTGAGTGGCTGGATCAATGGGTGGACCTCCATCATGTTCAACAAGCTCAGGAAGTTTGTTTCGAGGTGTGGAGACACAGGTTTGGAATGTGGAGAGGACAAGTGGGGCAGTCATTGAGAGAATCGACAATACATTGCACAAGTACTCTATATCAGCTGAAAGCTGTTGGGCTCCTCGCTCACTCAGCACCTGGATGCCACGTATTTGATCTATGTACAGAGCTGTTGCTCCTTCTGCAATCTGCATTATTCAGTTGAGTAAGAAGGTCAGCTCACATAGCTCTCAACTGGTCTCAATCTGGCTCCTCGCAGATAACTCAAATGCTCATGATCACTATCACCCAAAGCAGAACCTCCACATGGACAAAGCCAAATCTGATCTTTAAAAAGCCAGGTGAACAGACCATGTCCACTATGAACTCCTGTGTGGAAGCCCATGGAGTTTTTGGGCCAAAACTGGAAATTGCTGTAAGATCCAAATATGAGGCTTTGTCAATTGATCAATTGACTTGGAACACTCTGCACATGATAGTAAGTATGTTGTTCAGAGTGTACCTTAAACATCCATTCTGTTTCAAAGTACTGTGCTTCATCTGTGTTCTCATCATTTCCATCTGCAGGAGGGCCAGTGTCGCTGCCACCACCTCCGGCCCATGGCATCATCTGCTGAGGCAGAGTCAAGAGATACTCCCCAACACTCACAATGTAGGGCAGTGGATACGCACTGAAGTTGGGCAACTCAAAGAGATTTTCTTCCTCTTGCTGGTTCCAAGCAGACAACTGTGCCACATCCATGAGCTTGGAACGCACTTTGGAGATGAGAACTTCATATACCAGCTCATTTACTGCCTCAGTGAAGGCACTCACTCTCTGGGAGGTGTGAGGTAGTGCATGGAATCGAGGGTCCTTTGCCTGTCATATTTGCAAAGGAAGGAATGTTGGTGGATGGCAAAAAAATAGCAGGATATGCTTAAGGAACAAAGCGCATCAAATTGAAACTTCAAAGCATAGCATTCACCATACGATGCCAAGCAAGACAAAAAGATACCCCAAATCAGTAGCTCCCTGAGCGAATTGTGGGGTGTTTGCACGTGACTTTGCCTGACTGGCCAAATAAGATTATGGTTCAGCAATCTCTAATCAGCTTCAGTAGATTTTTCAAACAGGTGTCACAGTCATGTCTATACTGAAGTAATCTGTCAACAGACTGATTACATCCTGTTTCTGCAAAAGAGCAAAAGAGTGAGAGCAATTGGAAGCGGCAAAACCTGTTCCAGAAGGCCACCAAGTCGTCTTGTTTTATCAAGGTCATTCACTAAGCGCAGGATGGTAATATCTAGCATTCCTGGTGTGCCCCCTGGAGCTCCAGTTGAGTCCTCACTTTCAGATAAAGCAACAGGTAGTGCCACAGGCTGACCTGTAGTTGCAAGAACACCTTGCAGCTGCAGGCGTGATTCCAAACGAGTTAGTGTTGCACGTAGAGATGCCTCAAACACTGAGGAGCGTGAACTTAGACTGTCTGCCACAGTCAGGAGCTGAAGAGCTCCTTGAACTATAGACCACTCTTCTTCTTCAGGTACAATGTCAACTGTTAAGTTAGCAGTCCCTCCTTCCTTCTTTCCTGCACCCTCTAACAGTGCAATGTCCTTTTTGAGATTGGAGAGATCACCTCCCCCAACAGCATCTGGAAGGGCCCGATCAACTCCACAGATAGAGCGCAATGACTTGAGCACCTCCAACAGGCTCCCAAGATAATGAAGGACAACTTCATCCAGTGTGCGAAGCAAGGCCTCAGCCTCCACTCCCCCAGTGAAGCTGATGCAGCGCTCTACTGCAGCTTCAAGAGCCATTGTAAGTTCAGGGACAGAAGCTTCCATCCGACGCACTGTTTCACTTAGCTCCACCCCCCGTGCCCCAATGCCACGAGGCACAGCAGCCCTCAAATCCAATGCTGTCACCTCCCCAAGGAGTTGGGCACGTTCCAGCTCCCCATACCTGAGTAACACATGGCAAGTCACTGAGTAATGAAGAGACCTAAAAGAAGAAGTACAAGTGTAAACTTCTCTAGGCCTTTATAGCTACTGCTGCCTTGTCTCAGGTGGATATTTTCTCATGGCACGAATAAGGATAAAGCAGGTGCCCACATATTCTGCCAAAAACTTGGAAGCCCTAAGGTGGGTTTGGTTTCCATTGTTGACCTCCATAATGGCAGGGATTGTTAATATGCAAATACAGGATGCATCTAACCTGGCTTGAACCCACAAATCACTTGCAAGTTTTTGACAAGCCACCCTCACCCTTGAAGTGGCTATAAAGGCTTCACATTAGGAAGAGGCCTAACCTGAACTGCATCTTACTGGGAATGAAGCAGTCATATATCTCTACTAAGCAACAACCACATGGTTTGCTCACCACATTGCCTACCAACAGGAATTCTTGAAAGGCAGGTTGCTAACAATGTACATACCTCTGCTTGTAACTTTCATAAGGATGGTACACAGCTTGAAGTACCTTAGCCAATTCGGCCAGGTCAATAGAAGCAAGGAGATGCTGGACATTCTTTGCAAATGCACCTGTCATGTTGTGTAGCATTATAAGCAAACCTAGCCGTGAAGGTTGCCCCTTCCCTGTCAAATTTGCTTCTCGGCTTACTTCACCACCTGCCATAGGTTGCATTCTTTCAGCAAAAGAAAACTGGGACCAAATGCATGTAGGAGCAATCATAAGTAAGTGTGGATGAGATATAATTCACTAGAATGATGAAGACTATACCAGTTACCACCACACCTTTCAATCCCATGGCAGTGAATAATCACTTCCTTCCAGCTCATGTTCTTAACAATTCACACAGTGCAATGCTGATCTGAACCTACCTCCAAGAGAAGCCCTGTTTTCTGCAGTTGCCTCTTCAGCAGATATATCAATGCGTGCAGCAAAGCTTGCAGATGTAGCAACCATGGTCTCAATCAATAGCCTGGGGACCAGCAACTTGTAGTCATCTGGAAAAGCAACCATGCACCTGCCAGAAGACAAAGACATGAATCTAACATGAAATAAAGCATGGCTGCACAATAGCACATCTTTGTTGAAGGAGAAGAGAACCTGAGGCTCTTGCTAGAAGACTCCAACTAAGTCAACTCAAATGGTAGCTTGACATACCATTTCAATTCTTGTTCAAGAACAAGGAGGATTTCATCATAAAAATGTGGCAGCCACTCCACAAAGGACATAGCAGGGCCTTTGACAGAAATGGCTGTGCTAGGGGGTCGGCGATCAGTGCCAGGCTGGTTTTCTGTGGTTGATGTCTTGGCCAATGGCAATCCTGCCTTAGCTGACTCAAATTCATCCCAGAGACGACGCAGTGGACGCATTCTCACACGTGTGTAGTGTTGCTCCAGTGAACTGTAACGATCAATTGTGATGAGGATGTCTCGAAGACCCTGTGTACTCTCAACCTGCCAACCATTGTGTACTTCATATTCAGTCCCCTTCCCCACCCACTCTTCCAATGCCATCCTTCTGCAGCACCTTCCTTTCCAAGCTCAAACTGCACCAATTGTGGTAACATGAAAGCTGGAGTACCTTGGGAATGCAACTGGTACCATGTAATTAGTGAACAAGATGCCCACCTTGCGCTGAGTGATAGCATCTGCGAGCCGTGGTTGCACCATGCCTTCCAATCGATCTTCCAAACCTTCCAGCTGCCGCTTCACATTTCCAAATGCTGGCACCTACTCATGTCCCATCAAGTAGAGACAATGTTCAGTCAATTGATGATCGCATTCTAGACATCTAGCTACCAGCTGCACCAGATAGATTTTAAGTGATTCTTTTTTGTGCTTCTATGTGAGCTCAATGTTAAGCTCATCACCAACACAAATTGCCAATGACTTTCAATATTCCCTGGTTCATCGCACTTGGATCAGAAGATAATCAATTGCCAATGCAACCTGCTAAACTTTCATATGCTGGACAAATGAAGGCAAGGGGAGATGAAGTTTGCCAACCAAGCATGATTACATGTCTTTTCACCCAAAAAGCTATTGCCTCCAGATGTGGCCACTTTCTAATGAATGAATGGGAGCAACATGGACGCATGATCCTTCCTCTAAGGACTCTGGAGTCACTAGCTTCCCACAAATTTGGATGACCAGTTTAGCCAGGGACCACATTATAGCTCAGTAGGTTATTATACACAGCATCTCATACATGACTGGGTGCTAAGGTGAAGTGAACCCACCAACGACCTCTTGTAACATGGTCTCAAGTCCTAGCAACTAGGCTATTTGCTTCATGCTCACAAGGGGAGGCAAAACACTATTCTAGACTACATTCAAAATCACACAAAAGGAAGGTAGGAAAGTACTTCGCCAACAACTGCCAAACAACGGCGCATTTGTGCCAAAGTCTCTGCCACTCGTGGTAGGTCCCCACTTGCAAACACATCCTCCACAGTGGCACTCAACATCACCAACCCTGCTGCATCCTACTCTCACCCAAAAACACTGCAACCCCTTAGTATCATCCAAGATCAGATGATTGCCTCATGAATTCCATGTACTAGGAGATACTATCAGGGGCAAGCCTTTCAACAGCCACTAGAATTCTGGAGTCTATCCTGGTTAGAAAACCCAAGTTGCATCACTGCTCAAGATGGTCACAGTGCATGCTAGTGTGAAGAAGACCCGAGCCTGAGTTGGTTACATCAGGAGAAGAATAGCAGATCCTGTTCCTGAGATACCTACATTGATACCAACTTCTTCTGTAATGATCTTTTATCTGACTCTTTCTTCAAACAAGATATTGTACCACACCTGGCAGCAGTGTAAGAAATGGTTTTTGTGATGCCAAAGGTGTGCTTTGATTGTGTGAGATCTACCTGCAAGGTTTCATGAGCTGCATCCATCCGCTGCTTCACAGCATCAACCCGCGCAAGTGCTGCCACTGACTGCGCTGAAGTACCCTCTGCCTGTCACATTCACCATGCTGTCAATCTCCTCTCTCTTTCTCTCTGTATCTGTCTCTGTCTGGCTTTGTTCTCAACAATTATGTCCCTCCATTTTCATGCACAGGTTTGAAACTTCCTTTGTGCTGATCATGGATTTGACTCATCCAACCACAACACAGATGAAACCCTAATCCTTGCCATGATCTTTGAAACAGCTAATGCAAATGCTCCTGATGGTATTTTTTTCATTACACGATTCAATGCAAAGAAAAACATGGACAGAGACAGAGAGAGAGAATAAGTTTAAGGAACAAAGGAAGGAGACAATCCAAGTGCCATGCTCTAGAACCCTGCTACTCCTGACCAAGAAGCGGTATGCCAAAAATGGAAACTCTTAATGCCGTCCGAATATCTTCTTTGTTTAGGCACAAAGGAAAACATTCTACACCTCAAGGCAGGCGCAAAAGAGAACCAACAGCAAAATATGAAGAGCAGCAGAGGACGGATTACGCAGATCAGAAAGAAGGACGATAGATACCATAAAAGAGACAGCGAGAGAGAGAGAGAGAGAGGGACCTGATTGAGCTTGTTGAGGACAGCAGAAACGGTGGATCGGAGAGAAATAGCGTCGTCACGAATGCGCAACACATCACGCGACGCTCGCGGCACACGCAGAAGCGCTTGTGCACTTTGCTCCTCCAATGAACCGGCGATGCTCTCCGCCATGAGTTGCAGCTTCATCTCCAAGTCTCCCAGGTACTTCTCCATGCTATCGTCCGGATGCCGCGCCTTGCAAGCTGCGTTCACCCATCCCTTGGCATTGAACTTCTCCTCCCCGAAGGAGGCTAGATCCACCATCATTGTGCCCAGCCCCAAAGCCTCTCCCCTCTTCCCTCTCCTCTCACCACACGCGAGGAAGACGCAACAATCCCGCGCACATCTAAGCTCCTCCGCTCCCGCAAACAACACAAAGATCCGTTCTCGTCTTCGTCTCCTTGGCTACGTAGATCGATCGGCCCTTAGACAAGCCCTTGGGCGAGTCCTTATCTAGGGCATTATGTGAGTCCTTAGTCACAAACCTCTGCTCTCCTCTTCGTCTTCTTCATGTGTAGCAGACCGGCCCTTAGACAAGCCATTAGGTGAGTCCTTATCTAGGGCTTTATGTGAGTCCTTCTTCGGCAGACTCTGCTCTCCTCTTCGTCTTCTTCATGTGTACGCAGACCGGCCCTTAGATAAGTCCTTTAGGCGAGTCCTTACCCAGGCCTTTATGTAGAACTGAGTCCAGCTCTTATCAGTGTTTTTTTGTTTGGGGGTGAAAATTTTGCTAAATTTCAACCTGAAAAATATTATTTTGACCTTAGAGAGGAAATTCCATAGAATAAATGACCCAAATTCACCAGATTTTGAAGAACTATTTTTCCAAATTCCCAAAGTTTTATGATAAGTTCCAGTAGGTAGCCAAGAATATAGAAAGAATCTTTTTTTAAAAATTTCATATTTAGTATGTAGCCAAATCTGGCTATATCATCTTATGGATGATCGCCACTCCAGCTACATCACAAAATTGGGGAAAAAAAAACCCTGGCTCTTATGTGAGTCCTTAGTCACAAAGCTCTGTTCACATCTTCATCTTCTTGCATGTGTGGTAGATCAGCCCTTAGTCGAGTCCATATTCAAGGTCGTTTCGTGAGTCCCTAGTCCATGCACTTATGTAAGTCCTTAGTCTAACCCTTATGTGAGTTGGTAGTCCAGCTCTTATGTGAGTCCTTAGTTAAAAACTCTATTCTTCCCTTCATCCTTTTTGTGTGTGTAGTAGATTGACCCTTAGACAAGCTCTTAGGTGATTTGTTATCTAGGGCCTTATGTTAGTCCTTAGTCACAAAGCTCCATCCTCATCTTCATCCTTCTTGCATGTTTAGCAGATCAGCCCTTCAACAAGCCCTTAGGCAAGTCCTTATCCAGGCCATTATGTGAGTCCTTAGTCCAACCCTGATGCAAGTCCTTAGTTACAAAACTTGATTCTCCTTTTCTTCTTCCGTATATCAATTGGCCCTTAGACAAGCCCTTATGTGAGTCCTTAGTCCAAGCCCTTATGTGGGCCCTTAATTAGTTACAAAATTTCATTCTCCTCTTCATCTTCTTCTCTACGTAGTATAGCCATAGACAAGACCTTAGTTAAGTCCTTATTGAAGACCTTAAGTAAGTCGTTATCAAGGCCCTTAGGTGAGTCCTTATCCATGCCCTTATGTGAGTCTTTAGTCCAGTTCCTTATGTGAGTCATTAGTCACAAAACTTTGTTCTCATCTTCATCTTCTTTCTACTCTTTGTAGATCTCCCTTTAGACTAGCCCTTGGGCAAGTCCTTATCTAGGCACGTACATGAATCTTTAGTCCAGCCCTTATGTGAGTCCTTAATCAGTCATTGAGGATGAATCCTTCTTTAGGCACTTGAGGTGTAAAAGTTCCATCCTTGTCTTCTTGTCATTGATTTTTGTGGAGATCAACCTTTAAACAAGTCTTTAGAACATATCTGGCCAATCATTGTGAAAAACACTTTTACCCTAAAGTTGCCAGCCATAATGGAAGGGCCACCCTTTGTTTGTAAAAGAGGATCCAAAGCAAACCCCGCCCATCCCTTGTCATCATGCCTCGTCACTAATAGAAATCTCATCTTTTTTATCAACATCAGTCTTTTTCCTTATATTTTTTTTTTCATGTCAAAGTGATGATTATTTATAGAAGAAGACTAGTTGGTAAACCTTTTTTGCAAGCAAAATGATTAGGAGAAAAGATTGATAAAACCTTGAAAATTGTTTAGTTAACAGTTTTAAGTTGGGACAATTTTCATTCGATGGGACAGTAAGAATTTAAAAAATATTCTATTTTCAACAGTTGCACATCATGAACTTAGCTTTTGTTATAGCCATTTTTGCATCCAATGTAGGGAATTTCAACTCATGATTTGGACGTGGGAATTTCGACCCATCGAGAGAGAAAAGTAGGCAATAAATAGAGAAAAAAGATCATCGCAACAATTTCGTATAAACAACATTGGTCGTTGTTGTCGCAACCCCACTTTGGGGCTAAGTGTGAAAATGCAACTCACACTCCCAAAAGTGGGAAAATGGAGTCCTCTGGGACTCTCAGAAACTCAGAAGATGATTTGAGGGGTCAAATCTCCTTGCATTGGTGCGTTCTTTATATCAATGGAAAGGTCTTGAAGTGCAGATGCCCAAAATGGCCTCGCATGCGTCATTTGAACATCTGCAGCCCAAGTTATGGGCAAAAGAAGGGCCAGGAGTCAATCTACCAGTTTGACTCCTGACCACTAAAAGTTGGGAATCAACCTCTTCCTGACGTTGCCTCAAGGAGTGCAACATGGCGTTAGAAAGCTCTCAACAAGAGCTACAACTTTGGTTTAGACCTCGTCCTGATCCGAGTTCGGGGCGAGGAGCTATGAGCCTCTAAAGTCCCGGGACTCCAACCCGGGACAGTTTCGGGACTCCAACTTGGGAGTCCCGGGAAAAAGAGCCATTCGGATGTAGCCTCTGCGGTGAAACGCAGAGAATACTATATGGGGGAAGGTGGTGGCTTCCCTCGAGTTCGGGCCGTGCTGAGTCTTGTGTGTCAAAGTGCCCATGGCTTGTCCCAACACCCAAGGGTGTTCCCGAATGTTAACTAACCCTCTTGTGGTTGGTTTTGGATGCAGATTCGAGCTTGATAATCTAGTCCCTCTTCCTAGTCTAATCCTGGGACTTCTAGCATGCCCCTTTACCCTCTTTTAGTGCTGAAAGAACGTTAACTAACCCTCTTGTGGTTGGTTTTGGATGCAGATTCGAGCTTGATAATCTAGTCCATCTTCTTAGTCTAATCCTGGGACTTCTAGCATGCCCCTCTACCCTCTTTTAGTGCTGAAAGTCGGGAGCGACCCTCAAGTCCCAACTTTCCGCAACTCTACATAGTTGGACCGTCAAGTGGGTTCAACAAGGGGCTTGGGAGTGCGTTAGTTGTCTTGCCATTTGGGCAGAAAATAGAGACATCATTCGCACGCGTAACTCGTGATAAAATTACATACAATTGGCCGTGGGTGAAGACAGGTTCAGGCAAGTAAATGCCAACAGTTTTCATGGTTTAACCCTACGCCTTGTTAATGGTCATAGCGAATGCCAATTGCAAGGGGAACTGGTGCCTTTGTAGGGTGAATGGCCACTTCGAACGGTTTGTTGTTGTGGTGATGCATGATATGTTGAAAATATTCCTCACATGCGTGCCACCAATGATCTACACAACAATCAATCTTCGTGCCAGGTGTCAAATGATTAGACAGGTCCCATTACAAAGTCCCGAGATTGCATCGAGATTTCTCAGTAAGATAACAAGGACGCCAATTTTGAGGGCCAAACGATGTGGTGGCATACCTGCGAAAGTAATGGTGTTGAAATTTTTTGTGCCAATTGCCATAACCTAGTTGTCCCCCGTTTCCACTAAGTTTGCTGACAAAAATATGTGCTCTTGCCCAAGCATAGCCTCGACAATCTTAGTGTTGAGAGAATTCACGACTAAATTTTTTGTTATTAGAATAGCTCGACTGTCCATGTATCCTTGGTTTGCGTAATTATTACCAGGGCTGGGAAAACAATGTGGATGAGGGTATTTAAAGATAGCGCTTGATGGATTTCTGGGTGTAAGGCGGTCTCGACTTCAACTAAGGGCTTCGCATCAACTTCCGATGGAAAATGATTAATGATGGAAGACTCGTGGCCATTGTCAACTCTCAGAAGGTACTAAGCATACGACCTGGGGATGGGATTGGTGTGCAATCTCATGTTTTTCGTGAGAATCACACGCACTTCATGCCACAAAACCGAACATGAGAGGATTGCAAAAATGATTGTTGTTCGAAAGCCTTTGGACACCACTAGCGGACATTGTTGAAAATCACACCCAAAAACAACCATTTTACCGCCAAAGGGCAAATATGGGCGTTGCATGATGTCACGCAAAGTCCGATTTACCGCCTCAGCATAGTGTTAATGTTGTGCTAGAGTTTCATCCCAAATGATCAACTTTACTTCTCAAAGTAGCTCAGCAAAATCATTATGCATAAGTATCGAGCACATTGAGTCCCTACCAATGGCAATTGGGATTTTGAAAACTGAATGTGAGGTCTATCCATCTTCTAATAGGAAAGCTGCTATGCCTGAAAAGGCGACCTCAATGGCGACATGTTCGTCCCATTGAACCAATGTTAATAACACAATATATACAAAGGTTTTGCCTAACCTACCTGGATTGTCTAGGAAAAATAATACGCCTTCGCCTTGGGCTACTGCATTGAACATTAAAATGACAGGTATTTCCTAGCAAATGTTGAATCGCGGGAAATTCTGGTCGACGTAGCCATGGAGTATGTTTCTATCGTAATCAAGCTCTATAGCCAATTAAGGATTGACATGTAACATTTTTGTAGGCGACAAAGCGAGTGACATTTCCAGAAAGTCGTGCAAGCCTTTGTTCGTTAACACTAATTTGGCCTTGAGGAGTAGTAAGGTGTCATTGTAAGCATCTTCGGTAATGCCTCTATTCGTGATGCATCGATGCTGCGTATCATGCGACATATCGTCTCGATATCTTTCCCATAACATTTCCAGATTCAAAGGAGAGCAAAATAGTAAGAGAGTCACAAAAAGATTCCTTAGCCTCTTTTTGTCTTGATCGATACATGCTTCCCGCATGCACATGTCCCATTCTGTATTGTCCTGCAGTAATCCCAGTGCTCCGCAAGTAGCTTGAAACATTGAATGCTCTATGTTGTCAACAGTCCAAAGATGTTCGAAAGAGGTCGTGCTCGATACGATAGTAACTAGGAAGCAGAGGAAGAAGCGTTCATGAGCAGCAAGATGTACAAAATACATTCGCCCAATAACTTTTTCTCCTTGTTGTTAGGCCAACCAAACTTTTTTTCGAATTTTCCAAACATGATCAGCAAGGAAGTCCGCATACACCATGTTCCACCCATCCACATTTTGAGCATTATACGCAAAGTAGGCGGTCAAGGTGGTTTTTTGGCGAGTAGCATGCTCCGCCACAACAACCAAATCTTCATTTTTGTTAAAAATGACGTTGTGTTATCCTGGCAAATGAACAACTAATCGAATGATAGGTAACCATTCCATAGACTTTTTGAACGAAAGTAAGGAATCGACCTTTTCAGTAGCGCTCAAATATCGAGCATCAATGTATTATTGGACCTTGTTTGGTGGACTGGTGATCACTGTTGCAACATGCTTAGGACCTTTGTAAACGTACTTAAAAAGATATTTGACACTCCGAATACCGGCGGACACCTCAACGTTAATATGTGCATTAAACATCTTGGTAAGGTAGGGGTTATGGGGCACCACCCATTGGTTATCGTACACAAAGCCATCTAGAGTCTTTCAAAACATTTGACCATCATTTCGTTGATGATAGACAGGGGAACTGTCTTCACCTTGTGTTGTCTCCTCGAAGAAAGCTTGCGGATAACATTTTTGCATACATCATTGACCATGTAAGGTGTGTTGGGGTATTCTTTGCCGCACAATTCATGCAATAAACATTTTGTGACCGTTTCAAAAAGAGGTGCGTTCTTTGGAAGAGAAAGCTCTACTGACACTAAACTATCTATGTCTTTGGTTGTGGAAACTTTCTGTTATGGAGGAAAGATAAGGAGCAGATGGATGTGAGGTAGGCCTCGTTTCTGGTATTCCCTTGTCTTGATGTTCCCAATAACTTTGGCGAACCATCCAATTTTTGCCACTTTTTTAAGAAGGGCTTTCACCTTCATCTAAAATATGCGGGTGACCAAATCTAGATGGTCGGAGGTTGTTTGGTTGGGCTCGAGCTCTGCGATAATTTCTTGCCAATTCAAGTTACAAGTGAATGTGAATAAAACATTTGGACTTCCTTTGCTCCGCACAATAGCCATTACATCTTGATACGCTTGCATCATGAAACGTGGAAAACTGTGAAATGAAGCTAGGAGAACAATTCACTGACCCACATTTGCAGGATCTAATCGAACATCATGTTCGACCATATCTACTAGCCCTTGGTAGAGTTCTGCACGAACTTGAGCTTGGTATAACACCAAAAAGTTAAGAGTGTTTTACTTTGTTTTGGTAGCAACGTCGATGATATACTGTTGAAAAAGGCGACCACCAAGATGCAAAGCGGAGAGTTCACTATTACATTGCACTCTTTGTGCATAATAAGCCACCATTGAGACCCTTGTGCGTGCTTTGTCTTAATTGTTCTGTAATCGCAGATTTTTAGACCACCCATCCCCCCCTGGCAAGGAAAAGCAACGGGTATTATAAAGGATTGTAAGAAGGCACTAACTCATTCATCCTCTATAAACCACCTCCATATCACCGTTGTACAATGACATCACGATTTCCAACCTTTCTTGACTCACTAGGAATTATCATTGCAACTTCGTTTGCCATAGGAATGTTGTAACATCGGACATCTCCAATTCTTGGGTACGGCCAGCTGTAATGCAAATGTGGACCTCCTTTATAGGGTTTGTGGCAAGACGGTCGGCTACACGAACGAAGACATTTACATAAGGATTGACGCGCCCGAGGATCGTGCGAAATGTCATCAAATGCGCCAAGCTTAGATTAAGGTTCTGCAATTGCTGATTTGGACCCTCATTTGCCGCATCATGCACATAGGCCTAAAGAAAGCATGGCAACTTCCCTTCTGCGAGTTCCATACCACCAATCAAGTGGTAGAATCCTCCTTGCACTTTATAGGTATGCACTCCTGGTTCGAACTCAAAGCCCACACTTTGGACCTTTGTGGACATAAATGCAAATGCAGCATTATCCGAACGGAGATGTTTATGCAATTTGGCATTTTGTCGATCTTGTAACATTGCCATGTACTTTGGTGGGGTGCAAATAGGAGACAAAATTTTTTTCCTTGAAGCACAACATTTACTATAGTGTGGTCTTTGAAGAAAGCCCCTCGTGCGTTCTTTGATCCAGAAGCGAAAGCCACAATGGTTGCATTGTTCATTCACACGTCTGAACACTTGTTAGTCTACTTGCAAGTCGGCCAAGGGGTACCGCAAATCTCGCAAGGCCATGTGCTGCCCAGCCTGAAGTTGATCTTCTACAATATCAGTCATACATTGTCCTTCCTCATGTTGGGCCCCATTACACATAGCCCTTTCGGGAGCTATTGCAACGCGGTGGAGTCTTTGACATTCTCGAGCATCTGCTTGCCTTTCTTTGTCATTTACATATCTTCACAGCGCTCCAGAGCCTCGTCTATGATTCTTTCAATTGAAGCAAAATGGAATTTTGAAAACACACTTCATATTTAATTACCATTATGACAAGCGCAAGTCTAACCTCGGGGTCAGCTTATTCGCGGGCAATGTGGCGGTCGGCAACATCTGTGTCATGCTCAATGCAAACTGAATGGGCGTGGTTTCCACAAAATGGCCGTGTGCAAAGCGGACAGGCTATGAATAGATTTGGTCATAGAAGGCACAAATCAAAAGCAAGTCCACCATCTTTATAAAAAAAAAACAATGGTAACCTTTCTAGAAAGGTGTAGTAGGCACTATGAACATTCCTCTATTTAGATCCATCTCTCTCCCTCTCTCTCTTTCAAAAGAGAAAGCTAAGTCAAAAAAAAAGAAGTTGTATCAATCCTTAAGAGTGGTGGATTTGCCCATGAGCTAGCCTAGTTCCTATTCTAATCCATGCCAATCAGACCTGGCTAGACCACTGCATTCAGATGCAATAAAAAATGTTAGATGAGAAAGTAAGGGGTGTCCATTACGCTAAAAAAGAGGAAGCTTACAAACCCAAACTGTACAAATGTTGGGAACATACATACATGCATACATACATACATACTGACCTAATGGAAGATGAAAGCTAGATTTGCTAATTTGGTGTCTATTTATTGATCACATATGTACCCTTGCTCCCAAGTTGTATTGTCAGAACACCATCCTGTAATATTGCATGCAGTAAGTACAAAAAGTTCATCTAGATGTCCAATAATTTTTTTAAAACAGTTTTACATCCTGACCAATGGTGCTTATAATGCTCATGGATTCTTAACTGTTTGTTGAGAAACTATATTTTATGTTCTAGATACTTATGCCACCAAAGGATTAATTGGTGTTCTTGATTGAAACCAAAAATATTTGGTTGTCATCTTTAATTTGTTCTTTAAAAAAGAATTGAAGAAATGCAAGTGTAGTAGCACCATGACAATGTATACTTACAGAGTAGTCCACTTCAAATCCCTCGATATCCAACTCCTCTCCAAATGTCTACACACATATTCCAAGCAAATAAAACAACTTGTTCATTATTCACTACTTTGCAATCTCAAGTTTCAATGTCTATGGGATCTTTATCTTGGTATTGACAATACACCAAAAACCTTGAGTATTTGTATGCGTGATAATGACAATGATGGGTTCTTCAAGTTTACATACCTTAGACACTGTACCCCTTCTTGGTAGTGCTTCTGCTCATCGTCGGCTTCATTCTTCATGTAAGAAAGCTCTATGTTCATTGTTGTTCTTTTCAGTGTCAGTGTTTTATGTCTCTTTGCACAAGAACCCATCCAAAGAATTGTTTGTTTGCTTACTTGTGTGTCGAAACTTTCTGAACATGTCCAAGTGAAGAAGAAGAAACAACAATAGAAAGGAAAAAAACATGGTGGTGTTTGTTGTTCTATCTATTGCTCTTGCTAAGAAGTTTGTTTCAACTACTACAGCTGATATTTGGTGCGTCCAAATGAGTGGTGCAACAAAGCTTGTTGCAACAACTTTTGTGGAATGATGGGCCAATCAAACTAGCACGTCACCAAAAAAAAGAAAAGTAAAAAACTTCAGAGACACCTCATCTAATTAATAAGAGAGGTGACTATGTCCCCAAATGTATTTCCCTGCCATTAGCTTAGGCCAAAAAGGTAACCAACAGTTTTGGATATAAAAAATTGCATGCAGCCAATGGGAAGGTGCAACATCCACTCAAGGGCCCCATCATTTTAATTTGGGTTATGGGGGTAGGGGGGGAGAGGTTTTTTTTTTTTTGAGTTGTTGATGTGTTCCTACCATTTCTCCAAATTGTTCCCTAAGTTCAATGTGTCCCCCAAAGACGTTCCCAATAGCACTTGATTTCAAACCCATATGTTTTGCCCAAAATCCTCCCCTTCTCACCTATATACCTGGGGTGTTCGTTGCGATGGGTATTAACCTAGGCGAAAAATTGTGACGAACCTTCTTGAGGAGAGAAATTCATCCAACCAATGGGAAGTACAATCATGTTCTCAAGGTGCCTTGGTTTTTTTCCTTTTAAGTTTTGGGTTTAGGGTTGGGAGATTGGAGGGTAGGTTTTTTTTTTCAAGCTGTATTTGGTGTGGAGAGTGGACTGTCCAGTGTCCATTCCACTCGGGCACTGGACATTGGACTTTCCATGCAAATTTTATTGGGGGCAGCGGGGGTGAGGGGGAGGATTTATTTTCCTTTCAGCCAATAGGAAGGGCCAAGGTGCCTTGCTTTTATTTCTTTTAAGTTAGTGGGGGGGGGGGGGGGGGGGGGGGGTTTTTTTTTTTTTTTTTTTTTTTTTTTGTTTTTTTTTTTTTTTTCTTTTTTTTTTTTTTTTTTT